>Ga0105051_10004892_pt1 | contig 15283 bp, 16 predicted proteins | sample FRY02_FD_78383 | JGI IMG/M metagenome (GOLD analysis project Ga0105051, IMG submission 78383) | Freshwater microbial communities from Lake Fryxell liftoff mats and glacier meltwater in Antarctica - FRY-02 (megahit assembly) | ecosystem: Environmental > Aquatic > Freshwater > Ice > Glacier... | reverse complement strand
TTGACTAGCGAAACCGAGCGGCAGTTGCAACGGGTTTTTGGCCCAAAATCCTAGCCGAACAACTCTTGGCAAAACTCCAGCGCGTCGATCAGCGCATCGGCCTCGGCCTTCGTGTTGTACATCGCGAAAGAGGCGCGGCAGGTGGCGCCCACGCCCAGATGCTCCATCAAGGGCATGGCGCAATGTGTGCCTGCGCGCACGGCGATCCCGCGCTTGTCCAGAATGGTGGAGATGTCATGCGCATGGGCCGCTCCTTGAAGCGTAAAGCTGAAAATAGCACCTTTGGTCGCAGAATTGCCCTGCACGTTCAGCCAGTTAAGCCCCGACAGCCGGTCGCGGGTATAATCGCGCAACCCGCGTTCATGGGTGGCTATAGCATCCAAGCCGATGCCCATCATATAGTCGAGTGCAACCCCCATCCCGATTTGCTGGATGATGCCGGGGGTGCCTGCCTCAAACTTCATGGGCGGATCGTTATAGGTGACTGTATCGCGGGTCACCTCGCGGATCATGTCGCCGCCCCCAAGGAAAGGCCGCATCTCGGCCATACGGTCCTTGGCGATATAAATCGCACCGGACCCGCTGGGGCCGTAAAGCTTGTGCCCCGTGATCGCATAAAAATCGCAGCCCATTGCTGCCACATCCACCGGCATATGCACCGCCGCTTGCGAGCCGTCGATCAATGTCGCAACCCCTCGCGCGCGCGCTGCATGGCAGATCGCGGCCACATCAATCACCGTTCCCGTGACATTCGACATTTGCGTGATCGCCACCAGCCTGGTGCGCGGCCCCATCGCGTCAATCACCGCCTGCGGGTCCAGATCGCCATTGGCGTCACAGTCCACCCATTTCAGCACCACGCCCAGGCGTTCACGCAAGAAATGCCAAGGCACGATGTTGGCGTGGTGTTCCATGATCGACAAGACCACCTCATCGCCGGCCTGAAACCGGGGGGCTGCCCAAGCATAAGACACAAGGTTGATGGCTTCGGTGGTGCCGGTGGTAAAGACAATCTCATCCTCATCCGGCGCGTTCAGAAAGCGCGCGACCTTGCCCCGCGTTGCTTCATACTTGTCGGTCGCAAGGTTGGACAGGTAATGCAAACCCCGGTGAACATTGGCATATTCATGGGAATAGCCGATGTTCATGGCATCAATCACCACTTGCGGCTTTTGCGCCGAGGCCCCGTTGTCGAGATAGACCAAAGGCCGATCATTCACTTTACGCGACAGGATCGGGAAATCGGCGCGGATTTTTTCGATATCAAACATGCGTTACGCTCCCGGAGGTTGGCTGCCAAACAGCAGCGCGAAAACAAAGGCCATCGCAAAAGACGCGGCAAGGATGGTCAGGAAAATGCCAAGAAACGTGAGGCCCAGAGAGGCAAACCCGTGAAGCTGCGCCACAAAATTCGTAAGCAACCAGAGAAACAGGACCAGCCCCAGCAGGCCCAGCAGATCGGCGAGGGGCGGCACCAAGGCTTGCGCCACAAGCTGTGCAATTTGCACACACAGCAAGATGAACTGGAGCCAGGCCACCAAGATCACAGCGCCCTGAAGGTCGCCATGACCGCCCCGCCAGCGCCCGACCCTATGGATCGCATGGACCGAAATCAGCAGCACCACCCATTGCAAAATCGCTGTGCGCACGGGGCTGCCCATGGCCGCACCCCAAAATTCCTGCACCTCTCCCGGCATCATCGCAAAGCTGATATGGGTCAGCAAGGTTGAGGTAACGGCCATCAGCAACAGCGCCATCCAACTCACAATCGGCGCAAAGCCGATGTTCAGCACCGCCGCCGCCCCCGCCCGGGGGGCGGTAAGTGTTTCGCGCATCATGCGCATCAAAAGGGCTGGGGTCAGGTCCATGCTACCGCTCCGCCTCAATCAGGTTGAGGATCCAAAAAACCAAAAACGAAAACCCCGTCAGGGCCGTGATCATTGTCAGGCCCGGCCCGGGGCCAATCATGCCCGTCACCAAACCTTGCAGAAGCATCAAGGGAGACACTGTCACCAAAGCCCAAAACAGCGCAAGCCTTGCGCCGTAATGGTCGCCCTGCCCGCCTGCCAGCTTGGTGATCCAATGGCTGATGGCTGCCAGCAGGTACCAGACAGGGATCAGCGCCAAAATACCCAACCCAATGGCCAGAAGTTGCGGTGACAAGGGCACCTCCGGGGTCATGTAAGTGACCCGGCTGGCGCGCGGCCATTGCGCGATGAAGGCCACAACCATAAAGGCCACCAACAAGGTAAAGGCCCAAGGCTCTGACCGCCCGCGCGACAGATGCGAGCGCATCACCACACGCGGGCTGTGCCATGACTTCACGATGTCATTGGTAACAGGCACTTATTTTCCCTCATGCCGGGCCAGCCAATTCTCCATACGGATACGGATATCATCCGCAAGCGCCTCATCCTCGATCTCGGCAATCGCCTCGGCCAGAAAGGCCAACACCAACAGGCTTTGCGCCACACGCTTGGGGACCCCGCGCGATTGCAGATAGAACAGCGCGTTGTCGTCAATCGCACCCGAAGTGGAGCCGTGGCTGCAAATCACGTCATCGGCGTAAATCTCAAGCTCTGGCTTGGCGAGAAACTGGCTGTCATCATCCAGCATCAACGCTTGGCTGATCTGATAGCCATCGGTCTTCTGCGCGCCTTGCTTGACCAGGATTTTGCCTTGGAACACGCCAACAGCGCCGTTTTTCAGGACTTTCTTGAAAACCTGCCGGCTTTCGCAGCGTTGCGCATCATGGGTCACGAAAACGGTGTCGTCATGGTGAAATTTGCCATCCCCCACGGCCGCGCCCGCTACATGTGCCACAGCATCATTGCCAGTGAATTCGATGATCGCCTCATTCCGGGTCAGGCGGCCATTCGCGGTCAGGGTAAAGCTTTTGAACCGCGACTCCGTGCCAAGCCGGGCAAAAAGATGCGTCACCGCGCGGCGATCGTGGTCGCGGCCCTGGGTGCGGATGTGGTGAAAGCTGCCACCCTCGGCGATGTCAATTTCCATCACCATGTTCAGCCGCGCGGCGGCCGGGCCATTCTCCAGAATGGTCAGTTCAGCCCCCGCTTCAATCTTGATACAATGATGGAGGATCGCATCAGAACTCTCTGAATTATGAAGATAAATCAGCGAGATGGGCTTAGCGGCCCTGCCGGTCGCGCGGATCATCAAGCCATCAGTTGCAAAGGCAGTATTGAGGGCCGCAAGGGGGCGCTGCACCGGGGTCTGGCCGCGAGTTTCCAAAACGCCATACATGTCGCGCGCCCAATGCGGATCGCCCGTGCCCGAAAGGCGCGAAATCTCCACCCCGGCAAGGGTCGGATCATCCGATTGGGCAGCATCAAACACTCCGTCCACAAAGACGAGGCGCAATCGGTCAATGTCGGTAAACACCATCTTTTCATCGGAGTAGACAAAAGGGGCAGCGGGTGTCGGGTCCACCGCTGTCAGGCTGGAGGGGTCGGTGTAGCGCCAATATTCATCGCGCTTGCCCGGCAGGCCCATGGCGGAAAGCCGCGTCAGCGCATCGGCGCGTGCTGATGCCGACCAGCCGGAGTTGGGCAAATCCAACCCCGCGATCCGCAACGCCAGCGCATCTTGTTTCGCTTGCAATACCGCTGCCATCACACCACCTCGGCCAGAATATCCGCATAGCCGTTCTGCTCGACGTCCAGCGCCAGTTCCGGCCCGCCGGTTTTAATAATGCGCCCATCCGACATGATATGCACGAAATCAGGTTTGATATGGTCCAGAAGCCGTTGATAATGCGTGATAACCAGAAAAGACCGTCCCGTGCTGCGCAAGGCGTTCACGCCGTCAGCGACCAGCTTCATCGCATCCACATCAAGCCCGGAGTCGGTTTCATCCAGAATGCACATCTTGGGTTCCAGCATCGCCATTTGCAGGATCTCGTTGCGCTTCTTCTCGCCGCCCGAAAAGCCGACATTGACCGGGCGTTTCAGCATCTCTGCGTCAATCTTCAGCGCCTTGGCCTTTTCACGCACAACTTTAAGAAATTCGCCTGCCGATAGTTCATCCTCGCCGCGCGCCTTGCGTTGCGCGTTCACCGCAGTGCGCAAAAACGTCATATTGCCCACCCCGGGAATTTCGACCGGATACTGGAACGCAAGGAACAAGCCCGCCGCCGCCCGCGCTTCGGGCTCCATCTCCAGCAGCTCCGCACCTTCCAACAGCGCCGACCCTTCGGTCACCACATAGCCACCCTTGCCCGAAAGCACATAGGACAGCGTTGATTTGCCAGACCCGTTCGGCCCCATGATCGCATGCACGGTGCCCGGCGCAATCTTCAGATCCACACCCTTCAGGATAACTTTATCTTCTTCCTCAAGTTTGACGTGCAGGTTCTTGATATATAACATAATATCCTCATTGATCTGTCTTTGCGGCAAGGTCGGTTCAAGCGTTTAGCCAACCGATCCTTCCAGCGAAATCGCCACAAGCGCCTGCGCTTCCATGGCAAACTCCATCGGCAAGGATTGCAGAACTTCTTTGCAAAATCCGTTCACCACCAACGCCACGGCCTCTTCCTCGTTCATCCCGCGCGAGCGGCAATAGAACAACTGGTCATCATCCACCTTGGATGTCGTCGCCTCATGCTCCACCCGGGAGGAGTTGTTTTTGACCTCGATATAAGGCACCGTATGCGCCCCGCAATTGCTCCCGATCAACAAGCTGTCGCATTGGGTATAGTTGCGTGATTCCTTGGCCTTGGGGTGCATTGTTACCAACCCACGGTAGGTATTTTGCGCCCGCCCCGCCGAAATCCCCTTGGACACAATGCGCGATTTCGTGCGCTTGCCCAGATGGATCATCTTGGTGCCCGTATCGGCCTGCTGGGCATTGTTCGCAATCGCGATCGAGTAGAACTCACCCTGAGAATCATCGCCGCGCAAAATGCAGGACGGGTATTTCCAGGTAATCGCCGATCCGGTTTCCACTTGGGTCCACATCACCTTGGCCCGGTCACCGCGACAATCCGCGCGCTTGGTCACGAAATTATAGATACCGCCCACACCATTCTCATCGCCCGGATACCAGTTTTGCACGGTGGAATATTTCACCTCCGCGTCCTCCATGATCACAATTTCCACCACCGCCGCGTGCAGTTGGTTGGTGTCACGCTTGGGTGCCGTGCAACCCTCAAGGTAGCTCACATAAGCGCCTTTGTCGCAGATGATAAGGGTGCGCTCAAACTGCCCGGTATTCTCGGCATTGATCCGAAAATAGGTCGACAGTTCCATCGGGCAGCGCGTGCCCGGCGGGATGTAGACGAACGACCCATCCGAGAAAACCGCCGAATTCAGCGTGGCGAAATAGTTGTCCGTCTGCGGCACCACCGACCCGATATATTTACGCACCAATTCAGGATGCTCGCGCAGCGCCTCACTGATGGAGCAAAAGATCACCCCGGCGCGCATCAACTCCGCCTGAAACGTGGTCCCCAAGGACACGCTATCAAACACCGCATCAACTGCCACTTTGCGTCCATCGGCAGGGGCAGCCTCCGCCCCCTCAACCCCGGCCAAGATCATCTGCTCACGCAGCGGAATGCCCAATTTCTCATAGGTTGCAAGCAGCTTGGGGTCCACCTCATCAAGCGACTTCGGCTTGCCCTCCATGCTTTTGGGCGACGCGTAATAGTAGATATCCTGATAATCAATCTTGGGATAGCTGACCATTGCCCAGTCCGGCTCAACCATTTCTTTCCAGCGCGCAAACGCTGCGAGACGCCATTCCAGCATCCACGCAGGCTCGCCGTTTTTGCCGGAAATCAAGCGCACGATGTCCTCATTCACACCCTTCGGCGCGAAATCCATCTCAATCTCGGTTTCCCAGCCGTATTTATACTTTCCGGCCATCGCGTTCACGGTTTCCACGGTTTCGCGGTCAACGCCGTCACGCACTTCGACATCAATCTGTGGCATCGTATTTATCTCGCTCACTCCTTCTTCGGGCGCAGTGCCCGCAATCCCTCAGGCATGCCGCGCGCGGTGCCTGTCATACTGCTTTGTCCAAGTCTCTGCGAACCGCAGCACCTGATCCTCTGTCACGCCCGGCCCGATGGAAATCCGAATGGCTGACGCCGCCAGATCCTCCTCAAACCCCATCGCCCGCAACACACGGCTTGCCCGCACCTTGCCTGACGAGCAGGCCGATCCCGCCGATACCGCGAACCCCGCAAGGTCCATCTGCATCACCTGCGTTTCGCCCTTCCACCCTGGCGCTATCATGCACAGGGTGTTTGGCAACCGCGCGGCACCTTTCCCGACAAAAATAGTATCTTTTGTCTGGGCAGACAATGCCTTTTCTAGAATATTTCTAAGTTGGCTGATTTCGTCCCAAATTCCATTGGCCAAATCACGCGCCGCAGCCTCTGCCGCAGCCCCAAATCCGGCGATGCCAATGATGTTCTCGGTGCCTGCGCGCCGCCCCATTTCCTGGCCACCGCCCTTGATCTGCGCAGCCAAATCCACACCGGGCCTCAGGGCCACCACCCCCACACCTTTCGGCCCGCCTAGCTTATGGGCTGATACCAACCCCGCATCACAGCCCAGCCAGTTGAACGAAAAGGCCACCTTGCCAAAGGCTTGCGTCAAATCCGCCACCGCGACCCTTTGGGGCAAATCCTGCATCACCCCCGTCTCGGAATTGGCCAATTGCACCGCCGAATGCGAAGGCTCCAGCACAGCCACGCGCCCCAAATCATCCACGCCCAAATCCGCCACACACCAAGCCGTCACCGCATCATGCTCCACCGCCCCACAATGCAATCCGCGCCTCGCACAGGCCAGCGCCGCCGCCTCCGTGGCCGATCCCACAAACACAATGTCGGCATCTTCCGCCCCCAATGCCACCGCCACCTGGCCCCGCGCGCGCTCCAAAACTGACCTGGCCCCGCGCCCTTCGGCATGCACGGATGATGGATTGCCCACCACATCCATCGCCGCAATCATTGCCAAACGCGCCTCCGCCCGCAAAGGCGTGGTCGCATTCCAATCAAGATAGACCCGCGCCACCAAACCCTTACCCTCTCATCTGTTCAGAAATATCCCGGGGGAATTGGCCGCAAGGCCAAGGGGGCAGCGCCCCCCGCTTCGCTTAATCTTCATCCACGATCGCAAACAAGGCAGGCACCGCCGGGCAAGGCTGCATCTCGTTGCGGGCCACATCGGAAAGCCGCGTCTGGTGCAAAAACACATAGACATTGGCAGAAAGCCCTTCCCAAAGCCGGTTGCTCAAGGATTGCGCCCGGCTGCCCGACACACCCCCCGATGCACCTGCCCCTGCATGCATCGCACTCACTGTCTCCTCCACCGCTTCCAAAATCTCGCTGATCCGCACCTCCGCAGGCGGGCGCGCCAGCCGGTATCCGCCCCCCGGCCCCCGCACCGCCTCAACCAACCCTGCCCGGCGCAGTTTGACAAACAACTGCTCCAGATAGGGCAACGAAATGTCCTGCCGCTTGGAAATCTCCGACAGCGACACCAAACTATCGTTGCCTGCAGCGGCCCCTGATTTGCCCGCCGCCAGCGCCAAATCGGTTAGCGCCACCATCGCATAGCGCCCTTTGGTCGAAAGTTTCATACACCCACCTCTCCAGATCGCCAAAAACTTAAGCAAAACGCTAACTCTGCCCCGCATATGCATTGACCTGCATGCCGCGCGCGCTTAACTCAACACAAACAGCAGGCCAGCCCGTGGCCTGTTTTGAACCGTTCTAAATATGCAGGCTCGCTTTGTCCACCAAAGCCGCCGCAGGAAAGTGACAAGGCTGACGATGCCCGAAGTAATCTTTGCCGGCCCTGAAGGCCGCCTCGAAGGCCGCTACCATCCGCAAAAGGAACGCGACGCCCCCATTGCCATCGTGCTGCACCCGCATCCGCAATTTGGCGGCACCATGAACAATAAGGTTGTGTATAACCTGCACTATGCCTTCTACAATATGGGTTTCACCGTTCTGCGCTTCAATTTTCGCGGTGTGGGCCGAAGCCAGGGCGAATATGACCAAGGCATTGGTGAATTGTCCGATGCTGCAAGCGCGCTGGATTACCTGCAATCGATGAACCAGAATGCCAAGCATTGCTGGGTCGCGGGCTTTTCCTTCGGCGCCTGGATCGGCATGCAACTGCTTATGCGCCGCCCCGAAATCACGGGCTTCATCTCGGTCGCGCCGCCCGCAAATATGTATGATTTCAGCTTCCTCGCGCCCTGTCCCGCCTCTGGCCTCGTGATAAACGGCACCGCCGACAAGGTCGCACCGCCCAAAGATACCACCAGCCTTGTGAACAAGCTGCACGAACAAAAGGGCATCACCATCACCCATACGCAAGTGGAAGGGGCCGACCATTTCTTCAAGGATGAAGTGTCGCATATGACCCCGATGATCGACCATGTCTCCACCTATGTCCGCCGCCGCATCACGGAAGCATCACGATGAGCGTGGTCGAAACCCTCGGCGATGGGCTGGCCAAGACCACTTTGGAGGCGATGGAGCATATTGACGACGACCGGTTTTACGAAAAGGTCAGCCGGGTGATCGGGGCCTCCTCGCCCACTTTGCAAGAGGCGTATCTTACGGCCATCCGGGTGCGGCTTGCCGAACGGCGCGGGCGCGAATTTGTGGAAAAGGCGCTGGCTGCTGCAAAATCGGGGCAAGCCGCCCCGGATGCCCCGGTTGATTACGGCGCAGGCGGCCATTGACCAAACCGTCCTCTGTAACGCTTGACGCCCAATTTACCTTTTTGAACGAGGCGGACCGCCTGAAATCCGTGACCCGCGCCAATTGCCTGCTGGACGGATCACGTGATGAAAACAGTGCCGAACATTCCTGGCATGTCGCCCTTTGGGCCCTCGTCTTTGCGCCCGCGGCTCGCCAAGGCACCGATATATCCCGCGTCATAGCCATGCTCTTGCTGCATGACATTGTCGAGATTGACGCAGGCGACTACCCCATCCATCTGCCCCATGACGGCCAGGCCCTGGCGGAGGCGAAAGCCGCCAAGCGGCTCTTTGGGCTGCTGCCCCCCGCACTCCATACCCAGACTGCAGCGCTTTGGGCCGAATTTGAAGCAGGCGAGACGCAGGAGGCCCGATTCGCCAAGCAGATCGACCATGCCCAGCCAATGTTTCAAGCGATTTGCGCCGCAAACCCGCGCCCTGATCACCTTGCCATCGTGCGCGACAACCTTGCCACGGGTCGCGCTGCCGATCTGATCCTTCGTTGGCCTGAAGCCTATTCTGCTGCGACCGGGATCCTGGCAGGCCAGTTGCCGACAGGCCCCTTTTCCCAAACGCTGGATTTTTTGTCGCAGGCCGATGCGCTGAAATCGGTCACCCGCGCCACCACGCTTTGTGATGCCAGCCGCTTTGAAAACTCTGCCGAACATTCCTGGCACATCGCGCTTTACGCGTTGGTTCTGTCGGATCAGGCCGGCCCAGGTGTGAACATTCCCCGCGTTATCCAAATGCTTTTGTTGCATGATCTGGTCGAGGTTGATGTGGGCGATGTCCCGATCCATTCCGCAGGTGGGGCCGCCCATGGCAGCACCGCTGTCATCGCCGCCGAGGCCGCTGCCGCAAAACGCCTTTTCAGCCTGCTGCCCAATCCCTTGGGCGCGGGGCTTCATGCCCTTTGGGAGGAGTTTGAGGCCAATCAAACCCCGTCCGCCCAATTCGCCAAATCCCTGGACCGGGTGCAGCCCGTGATGCAAAACATCCAATGCGGCGGCGGCTCCTGGGCCGAGTACAACGTGACCTTCGATCAGCTCCAAACCCGCGTTGGCGATAAAATAGCCCGCGGCGCCCCCGGTCTTTGGCCCTATGTCCGCGGCCACGCTGCGGGGTACTTCACTTGATGCTCCCCTCAGCGGTATACAACTGCATACCGCCCTAGCCAAAGCCTGCAAAATAAGCTATCACGCCGCAAAACCGAGTCCACCCAGCCAGAAAGAGGGCCACATGACCAAGATCAAAGTCGCAAACCCCGTCGTCGAACTTGACGGCGATGAAATGACCCGGATCATCTGGGACTTCATCAAGCAAAAGCTGATTCTGCCCTATCTGGACATTGACCTGAAATATTACGATCTCGGGATCGAAGAACGCGACCGCACCGACGATCAGATTACCATTGACGCCGCCCATGCGATCCAGAAATACGGCGTCGGCGTGAAATGTGCGACCATCACCCCGGATGAACAACGGGTAGAGGAATTTGGCCTCAAGCAGATGTGGCGCTCTCCCAATGGCACCATCCGCAACATCCTGGGCGGCGTGATTTTCCGCGAACCCATCATCTGCAAGAATGTGCCCCGTCTTGTTCCCGGCTGGACCCAGCCCATCGTGGTGGGTCGCCACGCCTACGGCGATCAATACCGCGCCACCGATTTCCGCTTTCCGGGGCCGGGCAAGCTGACGATCAAATTTGTTGGCAATGACGGGCAAGTCATTGAAAAAGAGGTTTTTGATGCGCCCTCCTCCGGCGTGACCATGGCGATGTACAATCTTGATGAGTCCATCATCGATTTTGCCCGCGCCTCCATGAACTACGGCCTCGTCAAAGGCTGGCCGGTTTATCTTTCCACCAAGAACACCATCCTCAAGGCCTATGATGGCCGCTTCAAAGACCTGTTCCAAAAGGTGTTCGAGGAGGAGTTCGAGGATAAGTTCAAGGCCGCAGGCATAACCTACGAACACCGCCTGATTGATGATATGGTCGCTTCAGCAATGAAATGGTCCGGCGGCTATGTCTGGGCCTGCAAAAACTATGACGGCGATGTACAGTCCGATACCGTGGCGCAGGGTTTTGGCTCTCTGGGCCTCATGACATCCGTGCTGATGACGCCAGATGGCCAAACAGTGGAGGCCGAGGCGGCACATGGCACCGTCACTCGCCACTTTCGTCAGCACCAGAAGGGCAAGGAAACCTCCACCAATTCCATCGCGTCGATATTCGCCTGGACCGGTGGTCTCAAGCACCGCGCCAAGCTGGATGACAATGCAGCCCTCGCCTCATTCGCCGCCACGCTGGAAAAAGTCACCGTGGACGCGGTCGAGGATGGCCATATGACCAAAGACCTAGCCCTCCTCGTCGGCCCAGACCAAAAATGGCTGACCACGATGGGCTATCTGGAAAAGGTCGATGAATATCTGAACAAAGCCCTGAAAGGCTAACCCTTTCATCTTGGTGAAAATATCTGCGGGGGGCGCGGGGGGCAGCGCAGCCCCCCGCTGTTTCAATCAAACCCACCCCAACCATTTGCAAGAACCCCCCTAGCCATTGCGCGCCAAACCCGCTATGGCCCCCCCAACCCTAATGAACCGAAAAAGAGATACCTCCGATGGAGCTTCGCAACATTGCCATTATCGCCCACGTCGACCATGGCAAAACCACCCTCGTCGATGAGCTGCTGAAACAATCCGGCACCTACCGCGACAATCAGGCCACCACCGAACGCGCGATGGACAGCAATGACATCGAACGCGAACGCGGCATCACCATTCTGGCCAAAGCGACCAGCGTGGAATGGGGCGGCATGCGCATCAATATCGTCGACACCCCCGGCCACGCTGATTTCGGCGGCGAGGTGGAACGCATTCTTTCCATGGTGGACGGCGTCTGCCTTCTCGTCGATGCCGCCGAAGGCCCGATGCCGCAGACCAAATTCGTGCTGGCCAAGGCCCTTGCCCTCGGCCTGCGCCCCATCGTGGTGCTCAACAAGGTCGACAAGCATGACGCTGAACCCGACCGCGCGCTGGACGAATGTTTTGATCTTTTCGCCAACCTCGGCGCGGATGACAACCAGCTTGATTTCCCGCATCTCTACGCCTCGGGCCGCTCCGGCTGGGCCGATACCGAGCTTGACGGCCCCCGCAAGGACCTGAACGCGCTGTTTGATCTTATCGTCAAGCATGTGCCCGCCCCCGCGCAGGTCGCCAAAGCGGCGGAACCGTTCAAGATGCTGGCCACCACCCTGTCCGCTGACCCGTTCATTGGCCGCATCCTCACAGGCCGTGTCGAATCCGGCACACTGAAAATGGGCACGCAAATCAAAGCCTTGTCGCGCGAAGGCGAAAAGATCGAACAATTCCGCGTTACCAAGATCCTCGCCTTCCGGGGTCTTGGTCAGCAACCGATTGACGAAGCCGTTGCAGGCGATATTGTCACCATCGCGGGCATGAGCAAGGCGACTGTGGCCGACACCCTTTGTGATCTGTCGGTTGAAGACGCGCTTGAAGCGCAGCCCATCGACCCGCCGACCATCACCGTCACTTTTGGCATCAACGACAGCCCACTGGCCGGCAAAGATGGCACCAAGGTGCAATCGCGCATCATCCGCAAGCGTTTGATGGACGAAGCCGAAACCAACGTCGCCATCAAGATTGCCGACACCCCCGGCGGTGAAGCGTTTGAAGTGTCGGGGCGCGGCGAACTTCAGATGGGCGTTTTGATTGAAAACATGCGCCGCGAAGGGTTTGAACTCTCAATCTCGCGCCCCCGTGTGATCTTCAAAGACGAAGACGGCGTGCGGATGGAGCCGATTGAGGAAGTCACCATCGACGTGGATGATGAATATTCCGGCGCGGTAATCGAGAAAGTCACAGGGGAGCGTAAAGGCGATCTGGTGGAGATGAAGCCCGCAGGCGTGGGCAAAACCCGCATCGTAGCGCACGTCCCCTCGCGTGGGTTGATCGGCTATCATGGGCAATTCCTGACCGACACGCGCGGCACCGGCGTATTGAACCGCCTTTTCCATGGCTGGACCCCGCACAAGGGCCCAATTCAGGGCCGCCGCCAGGGTGTTCTGATTTCGATGGAAAACGGCGTTTCCGTCTCCTATGCCTTGTGGAAACTGGAAGATCGCGGAAAATTCTTCATCGGCGCACAGGAAGCGGTCTATCAAGGCATGATCCTTGGCGAACATTCCCGCGACAATGATCTGGAAATCAACCCGCTCAAGGGCAAACAGTTGACCAACGTGCGCGCCTCCGGCACGGATGAGGCGGTACGCCTTACCACCCCGGTCCGCATGAGCCTTGAGGAATCCATCGCCTATATCGCCGACGATGAATTGGTCGAGGTTACGCCCAAAAACATCCGCCTGCGCAAACGGTATCTTGACCCGCATGAGCGCAAGCGCCAGTCGAAATCGGCCTGAGTTCAAAAGCCCGCGGTATCGCGGGCTTTTTTTTATGGGGCCAAACCACTCACACCCCCACCAAATCCGCACTTAATTCCCAAAGCTGGCGGGACCGCTGCGCATCCGTTGCCTTGGCCGACAGGTTTTGCGCAAAGGCCGCGCGCCCGGCCTGCTGCCGGTTCCCCCAACTCCAATGCACACCCGATTGCGCAAAGTCCGGGTCCGCCACCACCTCTGCCACCCGCACACCCGACAAGGGCTGCGACACATAGCCTTTGGTGATATTCTTTTGAAACCATGGGAAAATCCGCTGAAACAGAACGGGCGCATTGCGAAACAGCGGCGTATCTGCCACGCAGCCGGGATAAAGCGTGCTGAACACAATCCCCGTGCTGGCATGGAACCGCGTGTGCAACTCCCGGCTCATCATCATGCAGCACAGCTTGCTGTCCTTATAGGCCTTGCCCGGCTTGAACGGCTTGCCGTCAATCATCGCAATCGGCGCTTTGAACCCGTCCAGAAATCCCATGAAATCGCCCAGATCCGCCGGGGCCGGGATTGGCACCTTGCCGCCAAACTCCTCGGAATTGGCGGTCACTGTGCCCAGTGTCACCAAACGCGGGGCGGGGCTTTTCTGCAAATCCTCCAGCATCAGGTTGGCCAGCAGAAAATGCCCCAGATAATTTGTCGCCACACTGATCTCATACCCCTCCGGCGACCGCATCGGCGCTTTCAGCTGCGGCAAATAGGTTGCCGCATTGCACACAAGCGCGTCCAAGCCCCGCCCCGACGCACGAAATCCCGCATGAAAGGCGCGCACGCTGCCCAGCGACCCCAAATCCAGATGCGCAATCTCAAACGCCCCCACAGGTAAATCAAGGGACTGCGCCGCCGCCTGCGCCTTTTCCAGATCACGGCACGCCATCACCACACGCCACCCCTTGTCGATCAACGCGCGCGTCGCGTGCAGCCCCACGCCCGATGATGCCCCGGTAACAATGGCAAGTTGTTGGTTCGCAGTGCTCATTTCGGGTTCGCCTCGACTATTGATTTGGTTACATTAAGTATAGAATACGGTGACAGTAGCGGAGAAACGAACTTTGGAAAACACCTGGATCAGACCCGCGCTCATTTTGGGCGCGCTTGTTATTTTGATCGTGCTCAATGTCATAGAATTTGCGGGCAAGCGCAAACGCGACGCGCAAGATCTGGCGGGGGTCGCAGCGTCCGATCGGCCCGAAATCATCCTCGCGCACAAACAATATCTGCAAACCCAAAACATCGAGCAGGTCATCCATATCGTGAACAGCGTTCTTATTGCCCTCCTCATCGCGGTGCTGACCGCATGAAGGTCATCGTTTTCGGATCCACTGGCGGCACCGGGCGCGCGGTTATCACCGCCGCCCTGGCCGCAAAACATCAGGTAACCGCTTTTGCCCGCACCCCCGCAAAACTGCTCGCACAAAACGGGCTGTCCATCGTGCAAGGCGACGCCATGAACCCCGATGATGTGGCCCCCACCTTGGTCGGGCAGGATGCCGTGATTCTCAGCCTTGGCAATTCGCAAAACGCTTTTGCGATGAAATTCGGCGTGCGCCGCACCACCCCGCGTGACATCTGCGCCGCAGGCACCGCCAATATTTTGCAATCCCTACCAGCGACCATCCCCCTTATCGTCGTGGGTGCGTTCGGCACGGGCGACACCCGCCCCCAACTGCCGCTCATGTTTAAAATCTTTTACCGATTGATTCTAAACGAACAAATGGCGGATAAGGAATGCCAAGATGCTATCCTCAAATCCTCATCAGCGCTCTATACGCTGATCCAGCCCGTTGCCCTCACCGACAAACCCGCGACCGGCACATGGACCGCAACCCTAGATGGCACCTATGGCAAACCCGAAGTTGCGCGCACCGATCTGGCCGCTTATATCATCGCCCAGCTAGCCGAAGGTAACCCCACGCGGAAAACGATAACGTTTTCAGGTTAGCTGTCACATCCCGGAAGGTAGTATGGCTGTTTCTTGAACAGCTCTGGCTTGAGTTTGTGCCAGTCCTTCATCGCCTGCAAGGGCGACTTGCTGCCCAGTGCTGATTGCGGAAGCTGCTGGTTGT
>Ga0105051_10004891_pt1 | contig 15284 bp, 13 predicted proteins | sample FRY02_FD_78383 | JGI IMG/M metagenome (GOLD analysis project Ga0105051, IMG submission 78383) | Freshwater microbial communities from Lake Fryxell liftoff mats and glacier meltwater in Antarctica - FRY-02 (megahit assembly) | ecosystem: Environmental > Aquatic > Freshwater > Ice > Glacier... | reverse complement strand
TTCGTCAACAATAACGATGACTATTTGATTAGATGTTGAGTCGGAAAAATTAATTAGTTTTTGCTCTAATTGTGCCGTTTCATTTGGTGAAAGAAAATTAGGAAATTCTTTTGAAAGGTTGTTAACCAGTCGTTGAGGGGAAGGTTTTTGAGGTATATCATTCTTTTGTGCAAAAAATGATGTTGTAATAATTAAAAATGAAAAAAGTAAACTATTTAATTTATAAAGCATGTTTTTGTGTTTTATACCGATAAAGTATTCCCTTCGATTAAAGTATTAAGTTGTTTGGTATTAGTTCTCAAATGAGATGTCGTTAGTTAACTCATTGGTATCATCTTTTTGGTAAGGGAAATTTTCTTTTAATTTTTCACCAATCATTTCAATTCCTTGACATAATCCAACTGTAAATTCTTCTTTTTTAAATTCAGTAAGCATTAATTCTTTTACATTATCCCAGAAATCTGAAGGTACTAGGTTGTTAATTCCTTTATCTCCCAGAATTGCAAATTTTCTATCTTCTACTGCAAGGAAAATCAAAACACCATTTCTTAATTCTGTTTGGTGCATTTTTAATTTTTCAAAAACTTTTTTAGATTTTTGCATTACATCTTCTTTGCATTTTGAAGTTAGATGCACTCTAATTTCTCCAGAAGTATGAAGTTCTGCACTTTCAATAGCTAGCGTTATTGATTTCTGTTGTATGTCTGTAAAAAAGTTTTTAATGTCCATGACTTAATTGTGTTAAAAAGAAACAGCGACTTGTTTTCAAGTCGCTGCTAAAGTATTATTTAGAGAAGTCTACTTCTACTGGTTTTTCAGCTCCTTCAGAGGCTGCAAAAGGTTCTTTTTTAGGGAACATTTCTTTATTAAGTAACATACTGTTTAAAAACCCTCTAATGTGAGAATTGTATGTTTTAATTGAACCATTATAGTCTTGTCTAGCTTTATTAATTCTGTTTTCAGTTCCAGCTAATTCCATTTGTAACATTTGGAAGTTCTCAGTAGACCTAATTTGAGGATAAGCTTCGAAAGCTAAATTGATAGCTGAATTAATTTGTTTTCCAACTTTATCAAAATCAGCTGGATTTTTCGCTTCAACTATTCCTGCTCTCGCTTTTGTTACACTTTCTAAAATCCCTTTTTCATTCGCTGCTGCACCTTTTACGGTAGCTACTAATTGAGGAACTAGATCAGCTCTTCTCTGGTAAGTTGTGGCAACATCTCCCCACATATTATCAACTGTTTCTTGGTATTCTATCGCTGTGTTATAGTTAGAGCGATAAGATGAAAATAAAACAATAACTAATAAAGCTATTGCTCCAATAATAATGTACGACTTTTTCATGTTTTTCTTTTTATTTCTTTTCAATTAATCGTCAAACTATATGCCATTAAATGCTTAACGCCATTCTGTCACTAAAATATATTTTTTGTCGCAAGAAACTCGTCTAATGTAGGGATTTCAGCATATAGCACGTCTCTTGCTTTACTTCCTTGGAAAGGTCCAATTACTCCGAAGGCTTCTAACTGGTCAACAATTCTTCCAGCTCTGTTGTAACCTAATTTCAATTTACGTTGTAATAAACTTGCAGATCCTTGTTGATGAAGTACGATTATTCTTGCGGCATCAGCAAACATTGGGTCTAGTTCATTTGTGTCAAATTCTTTACTGCTTTCTCCTCCTTCTCCTACATATTCAGGAAGTATTAAAGCTTCAGGATAAGCTCTTTGATCTCCAATGAAATCACAAATTGCTTCTACTTCAGGTGTGTCTACAAATCCACATTGTAAACGAATTAACTCCGAACCATTCATGATTAACATGTCTCCCTTACCGATTAATTGATCAGCTCCAGATCCATCAAGAATTGTTCTTGAATCTATTTTTGATAAAACTCTAAACGCAATACGGGCAGGGAAATTTGCTTTAATCATACCTGTGATTACGTTTACAGATGGTCTTTGTGTTGCTACAATTAAGTGAATACCAATTGCTCTAGCTAATTGCGCTATTCTAGCTATTGGATGTTCTATCTCTTTTCCTGCAGTCATAATTAAATCTGCAAACTCATCAATTAAAACAACAATATAAGGAAGGTAGCGATGTCCATTTTCTGGATTTAATCTTCGAGCTATAAATTTAACATTGTACTCTTTTATCGTTCTGCATTGAGCTTCTTTTAATAATTCATACCTGTCGTCCATTTCAATACAAAGTGAATTCATTGTATTAACCACTTTTGATGTGTCGGTAATAATTGCATCGCCTTCTCCTGGTAATTTTGCTAAGAAATGGCGTTCTATTTTATTGAAAAGTGTTAATTCAACTTTTTTAGGATCGACCAGTACAAATTTAACTTGTGCAGGATGTTTTTTGTATAGAATAGAAACTAGAATCGCATTTAATCCAACTGATTTACCTTGTCCTGTAGCCCCAGCAACCAAAAGGTGAGGCATTTTAGTTAAATCGAACATGTAGGTTTCATTCGTAATTGTCTTTCCTAGAACTACAGGGAGTTCAAAGTCACAATTCTGAAATTTTTCTGAAGCTATTAAAGTTCTCATTGGTACCATTTCTGGTTTACTATTCGGTACTTCAATACCTACAGTTCCTTTCCCTGGTATTGGAGCAATTATACGAATACCTAAAGCGCTCAGACTTAAAGCGATATCGTCTTCTAGGTTTTTAATTTTAGATATTCTTACCCCTGGAGCAGGAACGATCTCATATAGCGTAACGGTCGGTCCAACTGTTGCTTTTATTTTAGAAATATCAATTTTATAGTTTTGTAATGTTTCAACAATCCTGTTTTTATTTTCTTCAAGTTCTTGTTTGTCAACATTTACACCACCTTTACCGTAATCTCTTAATAAATCAATAGGAGGGAGGATATAACTTGCAAGGTCTAGTTTTGGGTCGTACTCTCCAAATTCTTTACTTAAATCATCTATTTGGTCATCAGACAAAAGTTCTTCTTTTACACTTTCAACAACTTCAAAAGGTTTAGTGATTTCAGGCTCATCTTCCGGTATTTCAACTTCAAAATCATCGCTAAGCTTTGTTTTTAAAGGTTCTTTGTAGGTGATTTCTAGTTCGCTTTCGTGATCGAAATCTTCGTCCTCTTCGTCCTCATCGTCTTCATCAAACGATATAGTATCTGATAGTAGTTCCTCCTTTATTTGATTGTCTTTAATTGTGTTTACAACATGTAGGTCGTTAATTGCAAAAGAAGGTTTTATTTCTTCTTTCACTTTTTCTTCCGTTTCCACATCATTTTTTTGAAAAAAGAAATTAAAAATAGCTTTAAAGTTAGGGTTGAAAAGAACAAGAATGGTTAAATATAGCAGCACGGCTATTAAAGCAAAAGCCCCAAATCGACCGAGAGTTAAAGCTAACCAGTTGTTGATGTGATAACCAAATGAACCACCAAGAAAATTTACTTGATGAGCGAAAAAACCGAAAAAGACAGAAGACCACAGCATGAACAGAATGGTGATAAAATAGGTCTTTTTTATAGGTAAAATAGCATAGTCAAGCAAGGTTTTAACGCCAGAAACAAAGAGAAGAATACAAAATCCAAAAGATGAAATACCAAACCATTTGTAAATAAAAAGGTGAGAGGACCAAGCACCAAATTTTCCTAGCCAGTTTTCTACTGGTTCAATGTTTTCTTCAAATAAAAACTCTAACAATGATTTCTCTAGTACTCTATCTTGATCTTCTTGCCAAGTGAAGAGGTAGGAAAGAAATGCTAAAAAGAAGTAACAAGAAAACAGTAATAATCCAGCGCCAATAATGTTTTTTGATTTTTTACTTGAAAAAATAGCAGTGTTTATTTTTACCGGACTTTTCAATTGTTTCTTAGCTTTCTTCGAAGTTTCTTCTTTCTCTTCAGTCAATTCGTTTTCGTCTAAATCCTTACTTTTATATTCGTTCTTGCCTGTCATCTTGTTGAATTATCATACGAAGATAGTAAATGATTAGATGTAAGATGGATGGCTATTGTGATAGTTTAAACAATTGAATGTTATTAACGATACTGTGTTTTAAGTTGTTGTAAATGATTATTTTGATAGGGTTTCGTTGTTTTGATTTTTGTACATTAATTCTATAAATTGATCAAAACTTACTTTTTTAAAATCAGAAGGGATTCCGAAAAGATCTCTGTCCATTTTTTTGTTTTCAATGAAAATTAATTGATATTTTACTAATCCTTCATTTGATTCTAAAAAATAGCTAACAGGTAATCCTGGAGCATCTGCGTATGCGTCTATGTATTTTGTTGAATAGTTTTTAAGGTAAAGCAATTTTAGTGGTGGAGCGTCTTTTGATATTTGAACATTGGCGCGTTTGGCTTTCAATTGTAGGATGTTTGTTTTTCCCCATTTTTTCTTGTAAGCTGTTTTGAATTTCAGGGAATCTTCTGTTTTTTCTTTGTTAAAGTCTGTTTGAATTGCAAATTTATTTACTCCGTCATTTAATAATAGGTATGATTTATTTAAAAAAGTGTGTTTTATAACGATTTGTGTTCCAAATTGCTTCGTTTCATTTTCTATTCGAACAAGCGTGTCGTTCGTGTAAACTGTCATGTATTTTTTAGGGTAAAATGCTTGAAGCGAAGTGTCTACCATTTCTATTTCATAAACAAGTTTTCCTGAAAAAGGAATATTGTTTTGGGCAAAAGAGCTAAGAGTAAGAAGAGTGATAATTAGTGTTAATTTCATTGTTTTTTTTTATTAAACTAAAATTATTTCAAACGTTTCTTTAATTGCTTTTAAAGCAAAATCAATTTCATCTTTTGTTGTTAATCTAGAGAATGAAAACCGAACGTTTGGTCGAGATGGATCTGATCCAATCCCTTCTAGAACGTGTGAGCCTTTGTTTGCGCCTGAAGAACATGCGCTACCTCCTGAACAAGCAACACCTTTTAAGTCAAGTGTAAAAAGAAGCATTCCAGATTTTTCATTTTTCGGGAAGCATACATTTAAAACGGTATAAAGGCTTTTTGAAGGCTCTGTTTCACCATGAAAATCGATATCAGAGAATAAACCTTTTAATTCAGAAATCATGTATGATTTAAGTCCTTGAATATGTTTTTGGTGAGCTTCTATGTCTTGATATGCTAGTTCAAGTGCTTTTGCAATTCCAACGATACCATAAACATTTTCAGTACCTCCTCTAAGTCCTCTTTCTTGCGCTCCTCCGTGAATTAATGAGTTGACTTTATTCTTTTTATTTGCGTATAGAAATCCGATCCCTTTTGGTCCATGAAATTTATGAGCAGCTCCAGTAATAAAGTCGATATCGAGTTCGTTTAAATTAAAGGCATAGTGCCCCATTGTTTGAACGGTATCTGAATGAAAGTATGCATTGTGTTTTTTACATATTTGATTCACTTTTTCTAGCGGAAGAAGGGTTGCAATTTCATTATTTGCATGCATTAAGGATACGAGTGCTTTTTTAGGTTGACTTAATAATCTTTCTAAATCTTCTAAATCTACATTTCCTTTGTGGTCTACTTTTAAATAACTCAACTCAATTCCTTCCTTTTTTTTAAGAGCTTCTGCTGAATGACCAACAGCGTGATGTTCGATTGAGGTTGTGATAATATGTTCAACTCCTAATTGATGGACAGCTGAGCAAAGCGCCATGTTGTCTGCTTCCGTACCTCCAGAAGTGAAAATTATTTCAGAAGGTTGACAGTTTAATGTTTTAGCAATTGTTCTTCGCGATGTTTCAATGGACGCTTTGGCTTGTCTACCGTAAAAGTGTGTAGAAGAAGGATTTCCAAATTCATTTGTAAGAATAGGTATCATTACCTCTAAAACTTCTTTAGCTATTGGTGTAGTAGCTGCATTGTCTAAATATACGCGCATGTTTACTTCTTTTTGGCAAAGATAGAAAATTTGATGTATTAACTGACTAATAAATTATAACAGAATCTGCATTGTTCATCGTTAGGTTTGATGGAATATAGACAAAATACATAGCGTTTTTTCTTTGTGGCATATTGATGTATTTACCTCAAAGACTGACTTTTTCAAATTCTTTAAAATCACCTTCTATTGTTTGTGTTTCATCAAATAAATTTTCAGTTTATACCGATACGTAATATATAATAGTCCAACATACCATAGAAATCGGTAGGACTAAACATATTACCTATCCGCATTATGCAAGAGGTATTTGTACTAAAATATAAATGTGTATGGTATTACTTGCGGTATGTTTAAGTCTTTCTTTATTTTGAGTAGAAATATAAGGGGTTTCCGGTAATAATAATAAGTATTATCCAAATAATTGGGATTATAAGAATCGTAACTGAATAAATCCATCTCCACAAAAAAATCAATTGTTGAACAACTCATTGTAAATAAAATGTATTTTTTACTTTTAAAAGTAAAATAACTGTTTTTTTGAATTAAGCTTTTAAATCTCGAAGTTGTATTAATTGTTTTTCAATCGGGCTATTGGTTTATTACCTGTTGGGAAGGAATGCATTCCGTCCCAACATGACAATCTTCAATTTTCACTTCATTTGTTTGTTTATTGAAGTTTACCTTAGGACTCAAATACGGAATGTTTAAGTTTAGTCCTCTTAATACAATCATTAATCCAATGATTGTAACGATGTAAGGAAGATAGCGGTTGATTTTAGTTTTAAAAATTGGAGTAATACGGTGCGCGTAAAAAGAAAAAATAACAAGGGTGGGTAGGGTGCCTAATCCGAAAAAGAATAACGTTAATCCAGCGTTTAAAGGAGAGTCGGCAATAATGGAAGTCATTAATGCACTGTAAACCATACCACAAGGTAAAAGACCATTTAATACCCCTAATAAGATCAAGCGAAAAGGAGATTTGCTTTTGAAAAGTATCCCCATTTTTTTTGAAGAGAATTTATAAATGAAATTAGAAGATGAATTAAAAATAGGAGCGAGAAAACTTATTTTTTTTCGCCACGCATATAGAATTATAAAAATTCCAGAAATTATACTGAGTCCTTGTAAGAAGCCTATTAATTGAATGCCTAACCCTATAAATCCTACTATAAATCCAAGTGCACTATAGGTTAATATTCTTCCAAAATTATATTCAAGAATACCAACAAATGATTCAAATTTAGAACTGCGATTAATAGGAATAGCTAAAGCAATAGGTCCGCACATACCAATACAATGCAAACTTGAAACAATTCCTAATATGAAAGCAGTTATGAATAAGGAGAACATTTATTCTATCGTTAAATCGTCTTTATATAAATAATTTTCGCTTTCAATTATAAAGTTTATTTTAAGTTGATACTTTCCTTTTGTTAAGTCTTTTTTAGGAATCATTAAATTTTTAGTTCCTTCAAAGTCTAACTCTAAATCTAATTTTTTATTATCTGGTTTCAGTAAAGATACATGCGAAGAGTCTATTGTTTTGTCGGTAGGCATTTGAATTATAACAAAGTCATCATCTTGAGTAACTTTAATTTTTTCTTCTAATGCATTTGTATTGTTTGATGCAATTATTTCTTGCTCAAAATCAATCTCTCTTTTGTAATAATCTTCACTTTCCAAATCTGTATTTTTAGAAGTTAATGTAAAAACTAGATAAAGAATAAATGTAATAAATGCTGTCATTGCTATAATGATTCCTTTTCCCCAACTCATATCTTATTTATTAATGTTTAATGATTGTGTTTAATTTTTAATAATTGTGGTTTGTCACATCAAAGGTCCTATAAACTTCGCCTTTACACGTTGAATTTCTTTGCCGTTCCCTAAAACGATCACAATAAATATCTTACTTCCATTTTTCATAGCGCTATATGGATATTTGACCACAAAACGATCTTTTAAATGCGCTTCGCTTTCTAGATTTAATCCTTTTACGACTAACTTTATTTCTCCAATAGTATCTGCTAACTCTAGCTTAATAACATAGTCTTTTCTAGTTTTATTCGCTAGATTAATCTCGAAAATATTACTTATCAAACCTGTTTCATCGGTTTGGAATGTGGAACCTCTTTGTCTGAAGATAGTTGTTTGAAAATCTGATCTTGTAACTAGCAAGGTAATTAAGATGCCTAATAATGCAATTAACAAAGCAGTATAAGATTTCACTCTTCTTGTCCATTCGAATTTAGCACCATTTTTAATTCCATTTTCTGACACAAAACGAATCAGCCCTTTTTCTTGACCTACGCTCTCCATCATGTGGTCACATTCATCAATACAAGCAGTGCAATTGATACATTCTAGTTGTGTTCCGTTTCGGATATCAATTCCAGTAGGACAAACACTTACGCATAAATGGCAATCGATACAATCTCCTTTTCCAGTAGTAGTTCTGTCTTCATTTTTCTTAAACTTAGCTCTTTCTTCTCCACGTTTATGGTCATAAGCTACAACCATCGAATTTTGATCTAACAATACTCCCTGCAATCTTCCATAAGGACAAATTGTTGTACATACTTGTTCTCTTAATCTTGAAAACACCATGTAGAAAATAGTTGTAAAAACAATGATTCCAATTAAACCTCCAATGTGTTTACCTAAAGGGTCTGTTTGTATTTTCCAAAGTTCATCAGAACTAATAATGTATGCTAAAAAAGTGTTTGCTATGAAAAAGGAGATGATCCAAAAAATTGAATGTTTCAAAATTCTTTTTAAAATTTTCTCTTTATTCCATGGTTGATTAGCAAGTTTCTTTTGGTGTGTGTAATCTCCTTCAATCCAATATTCTATTCTTCTGAATACCATTTCCATGAATATTGTTTGAGGACAAACCCATCCACAAAATATCCTTCCAAAAATTATAGTGAAAAGAATTATGAAAACAACGCCTAATACAGACGCGAGTGCAAAAATATAAAAGTCTTGCGGCCAGAAAATATTTCCAAATATGATAAATTTTCTTTCTAATATATTAAATAGAAGGAACTGTTCGCCATCTACTTTAATATGTGGTAAACCAAACAGAAGAATTAATAAAAAATAACTTGTAATTTTTCGATAATTGAAAAACTTTCCTTTTGGTTTTTTCGGGAATATCCAAACTCGTTTTCCTTCTTCACTAATGGTAGAAATACTATCTCTAAAACTTCCTTCTTCGTCTTCAGCCATGATTTTATTAATGTTAAAGATGTTTTAAATGAAAAAAAGACATTAGATCAATGATTTAGTCTAATGTCTTTTACTTTTTACTTTTTTTAAATTATTCTTTTATTATCTCTCCTTGAGCTTCTTTTCCTTCAGTAAAAGGAAGTGTAAGTACGTAAGAAGAAACTTGTTGTATTTGTATTGGATTGAATTTTGAGTTGTGTTCTGGCATTCCATTAGGCGTACCGTTTTTCACCGTTTTAAACACTTCTTTAATGTCATAGCCATAAATCCAATTCTTATCTGTTAAATTTGGACCAATACCTCCTTCACCCTTTGCTTGGTGACACGCAACACAGTTAGTTGAGAAAAGTGATTTTCCTTTTGAGATATCTTCAGCAGAAACCATTAAAGTTGCATTGTTTTCATCAACATTCATCGACATTTTTGCTAAATAGGCTTTTACTTCTTTTTCAGATTTTGCCATATCTTTATTATATGCCTCGATTTGTAAATCGCTGGTTTTTAATATGTGGTAATCGAACATGTATATGAATGCAAATATAATTGTAGCTACAAATCCCCAAACCCACCATGGTGGTAAGTTGTTATCTAACTCTCTAATTCCGTCGTATTCATGTTGCATTAAAATCGTATGCTCCTCTTCAATAGGAACTGTATCATTAAGGATTTTATTTAGCTTGTGAATCGTTCTTGGTTTTTCAACTATTACTTTTGGTTTTTGTACAATCGATAACAAGTTTCGAAACATATTTCTAATGTAGAACAATACAATTAGTAATATTATATTGATTGCAATCAAAAGATGAATATCGCTGTTTTCAACTTTTAGCCACAATGATTCATCTACAGCTTCACCTGGTTGCATAAAACTTAAAGCAAAAGTTGATTGTTGAAATCCACTAAACAGCACTAATAATATTATTGATAAAATAGTTGTATTTGTTTTCGTGTTATTTTTCTCCTCATTTATTTTTGCTAATTTTTCTTTGAAATAATCTGATTTAACTAAACTAAGCGAAGAGCTGGCTAGCATAATTATTCCTAAAAGAATTACAAGTAATGAAGTTACTAACCAATAAAAAAATGTTAAATTTTCTTTGTAATTCGTTACGATTTCTAAGGTAGTTGTTCCTGTTCCAGTACTTGTAGGAGTTACACCAGGAGCTGTGTAGTTGTCAACGTATGTTAAAACAGCATCAATTTCCTCATTTGTAACAGCTTGAACAGGCATGTCAGTAGGATTGAAATTCTTTATTTCATTCGCCATTGCGCTTTTTCCACTAGCTATTAAATTAGTAGAGTTTTTAACCCAGTCATAAAGCATAGCTCCTTCGTTAGCATCATTCCATTTTTGAATTACCCCTTTTAATACCGGACCTGTTGAGTTTTTGTCAACCATGTGGCAAGTATTACACTTCGCTTTAAATAGTGCTTCACCATTTTGAGCGAAGAAAGAATGGTTCGTAAACAATAACGCAACTACTATCTGAATGTATGTATATAGACGTTTCATTTTGATCTTATTTTTTATTAAGTAAAATAGCCGTAGGGCAAGTAGCTTTTTCTTCTAAATCAAAAGGGATATTGCTAACTTCTTCAATTTCTTTTTTCTTCATTCTAATCACATAAGTAATCATAACAGTAAAGAAAATAACGAATATGAGTAGGGAGATAATAGGGTAGATTGCTACCCCATCGATTCCTGTTAAATTATGTTTGATAAATCTTAACATGTCTTTTAGTTTTATTTATTGTTCGTTACAGTTGTGATAGAAACATCTCTACCCAACCTTTGTAAATAAGCTATCAAAGCGATGATTTCTTTTTTCTGAAGTTTGTTTATTTCTTCTTCAATATTTACTGTTTTCAAAATTTGAGCTGGTTGATTGTTAACAATATCTGTAGCAATCTCTAAAGCTTGTTTTTGTAAATCTGCAAGAGCTAGTTTGTCGTATCCCTTAGGATATGGAACTCCTAAAGTTTGCATTGCTCTAATTTTTCTGTCGATTATACTAACGTCTAAGTCGTTTTCTTTCAACCAAACATAAGCAGGCATAATGGAACCTTTAGAAACATCTTTTGGACGAATCATGTGTTGGTAGTGCCAGAAATTACTTTTCTTGATCTTAATATTTCCTCCTTCACGTGCTAAATCTGGCCCAGTTCTTTTAGATCCCCATTGGAATGGATGGTCGTAAACAAATTCTCCAGATTTAGAATAATCACCATATCTAGCAGTTTCAAAACGCAATGGTCTAATCATTTGAGAGTGACAGTTGTAACAGCCTTCTTTTATATATAGATCCCTTCCTTCTAATTCAAGTGGTGTATAAGGTTTTACACTTGCAATTGTTGGAACATTACTTTTCACAATCAAGGTCGGAACAATTTGTACAATTCCACCGATAGATACAACTAAAATTGCAAGTATCATCATTCTAATAGGTTTGCGTTCAATCGTTCTATGCCAATATTCACCTTTAATTTTAGCATTGATGTTTACAGATACAGTTGTTTCTGCTTCTTCATTTGCGACTAGTTTTCCTGATCTAGCTGTTTTTACTAAGTTGTAGAACATCATTACTGCACCAATAATAAACAAGAGTCCACCTAATGATCTTAAAATATAGAAAGGACGTATAATCTGAACTGTTTCCAAGAAATCTTGGTAAGTTAAAGTTCCATCTGGATTAAATTCTTGCCACATTAATCCTTGAGCAAACCCTGCGTAGTACATTGGAATTGCATATAGTAATATACCTAATGTTGCAATCCAGAAATGTTGATTCGCTAATTTTTTAGAGTAAAGTTCAGTTTTGAATAATCTTGGGAATAACCAGTATAGCATACCGAAAGTAAACATTCCATTCCATCCTAATCCTCCAATGTGAACGTGAGCAACTGTCCAGTCTGTAAAGTGGGAAATTACATTTACATTTTTTAAAGATAGTAAAGGACCTTCAAAAGTTACCATTCCGTAACAAGTTAATGCTACTACCATGAATTTTAAAGTAACGTCATCACGAACTCTATCCCAAGCACCTCTTAATGTTAATAATCCATTCAACATTCCTCCCCAAGATGGTGCAATTAACATAACTGAAAAAACAACTCCTAAACTCTGAGCCCAATCTGGTAAAGATGTGTATAATAAATGGTGAGGTCCAGCCCAGATGTATAAGAAGATTAATGCCCAGAAGTGAATAATCGATAATCTATAAGAATATACAGGACGATTAGCAGCTTTCGGTACAAAGTAGTACATTAAACCTAAATAAGGTGTAGTTAAGAAGAACGCAACAGCGTTGTGTCCGTACCACCATTGAACTAATGCATCTTGAACACCTGCATACCATGAATAGGATTTGAAGAAAGAAACAGGTAATTCAAAAGAATTGAAAATGTGTAAGATAGCTACAGTTACAAATGTGGCGATGTAAAACCAGATGGCAACATATAAATGTTTTACCCTTCTGTTAAGAATTGTAGCGAACATATTAAATCCGAAAACAACCCACATTACAGCGATTAAAATATCAATCCACCATTCTAATTCTGCATATTCTTTTCCTGAAGTTATTCCAAAAGGTAAAGTGGCTACAGCGCAAACAATAATGAACTGCCAACCCCAAAAGTTAACAGCACTCAGTTTATCACTCCACATCCTGGTTTTTAGTAGTCTTTGTAATGAGTAATAGATACCCATAAAAATACCGTTACCAACAAAAGCAAAAATCACTGCATTTGTATGCAATGGTCTAATTCTTCCGAAGGATAAAAAACTAAATCCTAGGTAATCGTTAAAAAACTCAGGATATGCTAATTGTAAGGCTGCTATTAAACCTACAACCATACCTGTAATACCCCAAATGATGGTGGCATAGGCAAAATTCTTTACGATTTTGTTATCGTAGCTAAACTTCTGAACTTCCATTTTTTTCTTTGTTGTTATTAATTAGTTCATCTTCAAAGAGAATTCTAACTGAAGGCGTATAGTCGTCGTCATATTGTCCATTTTTGATAGCCCATAAAAATGAACCTAAAAAGAAAAGAGCAATAATTAAACTTACTATTAGCATGATGTAAATAATTCCCATAGTACAAAGAAACCTAATAGTAGAAAGGAATAGAATGATAACCGTTAAGGCAAAAGCTGATAATAATCATATTTAATTTTTTCGTTTAATTTGAAATAACTTAAGGTTCATTTAATCAATAATTTAAAATATCTTTGTAAAGATTTTTGTTTAGCCTTTAGATTTAATATGTCATTTTACAAATCACCTTTTATCATAATTACACTTTCTTTGATTTTAGGAATCTATCTGAGTTATCCTTCAGTTTTGAATGATGTAGTGCTTTTTTCGACTTTTGTAATAGGATTTATTGGACTTCTGTTTTTTAAAAGAAGCTATCTAGTTCTCCCTTCAATTATTATTTTATTCATTTCAATAGGCTCTTTTCTAGGAGCTGAGAGAGGTTTTGTAAAAGCTAAATTCGTAGAAAAAAAATTCAAACAAGAACAGTATGTTTTACAGATTGATAAGATTAATTCTTCAAAATCTGGTTGGAGTAGAGTTGAAGGTGTTATTTTAAATTCAGATTTAAAGGATGAAAAAGTGCTTTTGTTGGCTCAAAATTTTTCGTTCTCACCAGATGAGGTAATTTGTTTTGAAACTCTTTTTTCTAGGATAAATAATAACGGTAATCCAGGTGAGTTTGATAGTGAACATTATTATGGTGCTAAAGGGATAAATTACATCGCTTTTTTAAATGAAAAGGATAATGTTTCACGTTTAAGAAAGGCTCCTACATCCTATATGAATTATATAGATAATAAGCGAAAGGAAAATGAATTGGTGTTTGATGCGTATTTAGCACCAAAAGAGGCTTCTATCGCTAAAGCTTTGGTTTTGGGGTTGAAAAGTGATTTGGATGTTGAGGTTAAAATGAATTTCAGTAATTCTGGAGCGATGCATTTGTTAGCGGTTTCGGGATTACATGTTGGTATTATCTATGTTTTGTTGTTGTGGTTTTTTAAGCAGTTTTCTTTTGTGATTTCAAGAAAAACAGCGCTTATTTGTGTTGTAGTTATTTTGTGGGGATACGCTTTATTAGCTGGTTTTACGCCTTCAATAATTAGAGCAACTTTTTTATTTTCCGTTTTATCAATTGCTACTCTCCTGTCTAAGCAATCGAATTCTATAAATAGCTTATTTTTCAGTGCTTTTGTGATTTTATTAATCAACCCTTTTTTTCTTTTTGATATCGGTTTTCAGCTTTCATACTTAGCAATGATTGGTATTTTGGTTTTGAGTAAACCGATTGCATCACTATTGAATTTTAAAAACAAGTGGATTGATTTGTTATGGAATGGGACTGTTGTAGGTATTGCAGCACAGATTATGACTGCTCCACTTGCGCTTTATTATTTTCACCAATTTCCGAATTACTTTGTTTTGACAAATTTAGTTTTGATTCTCGCTTCAGGGGTTTTACTCGGATTAGGAGTTGTGAGTTTAGTTTTTGCTTCAATTCCAATGGTTAATCTTTTTCTTTTTAAAGTTTTTGGTGTGTTTTTGTCATTTCTAATGAGTTTTACAGAATGGGTAAGTGATTTAGAGTTCTCTGTAGCTACAGGTTTTGATTTGAGTAATTCTGACTTAATGTTACTTTATAGTTTTATAGCATTGATCATATTTTGTTTTAAATTTAAAACGAAATGGATACTATTTGGAATGCTAGGTTTAATGGGGGGTATTTTTAAACTGCAACTAGATCGATATCAGGCAATTTCTAGTCAACATCTTTGCTTTTTTAATTCTAAAAATCCGATTGTTTTTTATAAAGACGGAGCTAAAGGATATTGTTTTTTTAGTGCTAAAAGTAGAAAAGAAGCCGAAAAACTGACACGAGATTATATTAAAGTTTATCCAGTAGAAAAAGTGAATTATGTAGCGTTAAACGATCATCAACTAATGCGTTTGAAAAATAATCAACATCGATTAGAAGTTGAAAAAGAGGAGGGGGAATGGAAGATTCATTTCAATCAATATAAAATTGAAAGGTATTCTCGGAATAGATTCATAAAGCATTTGGATTAAAAAAAGATAGTGTCCGAAAAGTTTTATCTTTTAAGTAAGATTAACCATATTAGAAATTGAAGATCATAT
>Ga0105051_10004886_pt1 | contig 15290 bp, 14 predicted proteins | sample FRY02_FD_78383 | JGI IMG/M metagenome (GOLD analysis project Ga0105051, IMG submission 78383) | Freshwater microbial communities from Lake Fryxell liftoff mats and glacier meltwater in Antarctica - FRY-02 (megahit assembly) | ecosystem: Environmental > Aquatic > Freshwater > Ice > Glacier... | reverse complement strand
CTAGGCGATTCTTACGAACCCTCGGACTGGCACTCCGGAACTTGCGTCTTTCCCGCCGAACAGTACGGCGGGACGTCTCCATTATCGGAGCGAAGCCGCCGAATATCAACCCCTCGGTTCGGCGACCAAGCCACCTGGGTCCGGGTCGGCTAACGCTGCCACAGGAAACCCCGCCAATCCTCGTTACCGGGGAGGGCGGGCAGGATTCGGTTGAGTCTGCACGGAAGCGACCCGAGGCGCAACACCCAAGAGTCAGACCGTCTCACTCAGGAACGGTTGTCGTCCACCGATTCGGCGGACTCGCCGTCCACCTCGCCGTCCTCGTTGTGTTGGCGTCGGCGACGGCATCGATCTCGACGGCGATCCGTATCCAATGATCCCCGACGGCCGCATCACCTGGATACTTGACGGCTGCACCACGGCAACGACCGACCCATCGGCACAGTTCGAGACCATTGCAGGGGTGCCGGCCACGAGCGGTCTGGCCGGCCGTGAGGTCAACTATCTCCATGCCGCGGTCAAGCGACGCCGAGACTGGCGAGACTCACCTGTATCGCATGGACGACGGCGACGACCCGATGATCTTTGGGCTGGCCAGTCGACCCTGCTCGGCCAGTATCGCGTCGGTGCGTCCGCAGGTCGCCCAGAGTGCAATTGATGCCGACCCCGAGGTCGCTCGGGCGATCATCGTGACCGGCACGGGCTCGTCGCCCGCTCCGCGCCTGTTCGGTATCGCCGCGATGTCTGACGGCACCGTTGCCGTGGAGGACACGGCCGGCGAAGCCATCGCTGCGCTGACCGGCTCCTGATCTCCCGATCAGCACCGGTCGCGGTGGACGCGCAGCACGTACTGCTCCAACCAGATGCGAGGATCGTCGATTTTCCTGAGCCGTTCGAACCGAGACGCGCAGCGAGAGTGCCAGGACCGATGACATCACAACATCACGCCCGACATGTACATCAAGAGACGCAAGACGAACGGGACGAGTTGCTGCACGTCGCAGTAGCTGTCGTTGAGCCGTGCCGCCACGAATGCGGCGTCTGCACTTCCAGATAGCTTCGACAGTGATGGATCATCACCCGAAGTTCGAAGAAAGCCGATTCCTGGGCGACAAGCGCACCCAGCTCGTCTATGACCTCCAATCGTGGAACGACGACGATGTCATCAACGAATTCGTCGGTCTCGGCCTGGCGCTGTGTTTCAGCCCTGACGAGCTGCCCGAAGCCCGCAACCGCGGCTACACGCTCGCCACGCCGGGCAAGAAGCGCATGCACCGCGCTCCCCGAGCCTGAAGCCGTTGGCCGACGATGCCCGGGATGAACGATCGGTTCGAATCGAACGGGCTCTCGCTCGCATGCCATGTTGCGCAGCCGCCCGGTGACGCGCGGCCCGGCCCCGGGGTCATTCTCTGCCACGGATTTCCGATCGGTCCCCTCGATGCCCAATTGTCGGCTGGAACATTTCCTCAACTGATCGACCGCATTGCTAGCGGTCTTGGTTGCGTGGCGATGACGTTTAACTTTCGAGGATGCGGCGACAGCGAAGGTGACTTCTCGCTGCAAGGCTGGGTCGACGACCTCCGCAACGCGATCTCACATCTCGAGCGGGTGAGTGAACCGAAGGGCGTGATCTTGGTCGGCACGAACACCGGTGGGTCGATCGCGGTTTGCGTCGGCGCCGATGATCCTCGGGTCAGCGCGCTCGGGTTGCTCAGCCCGCGAGCCGACTTCGACGACTGGGCCGATCATCCCCGTCGATTCTTGGAGCACGCGCGTGAGATCGGTGCGATCAAGCGGCCGCAGTTTCCGGAGTCGGTTGACGAGTGGGCACGCGAGTTCCGGCGTTTCCGGCCGGTGGCCTCAGCTCGTCGGTTCGCCCCGCGTCCGATGATGGTGATGCACGGCGAAGAAGACGACTCGGTGCCCGTGTCTGATGCTCGCCAGCTCGTCAACGCGCACGGCAATGCCGAACTCAGTTTGTTCGTCGGTGCCGGTCACCGTCTCCGTCACGACCCGCGAGCGATCGCAGTGTTGATTGGCTGGCTCGATCGGATGCGGTCGGTGACCGTGCATCCGGCGGCTGAGATTGTCTGACGCCAGAACCCGGAGTGTGGCTCAGCGGCTGCCGTCGAGCTGGCTCAGGTGCCACTCGTACGCTGTCTGCACGATCGCGCCGAGATCATGCTTGGCTGACCAGCCGAGTGTTTCGAGCGCATGATCGGGGTTCGCGTAGGTCGACACAGGGTCGCCCGCGCGGCGCGCAACGACTTCGTGACGAACCGGACGACCAGCGACTGCCGCAGTGGCACTGATCACCTCGAAGACCGACGACCCCGTTCCGGTGCCAACATTGACAGCGGTCGACTCGCCACCGTTGCCGAGGTACGTCAGGGCCTTGACGTGGGCATCGGCAAGGTCTTCGACGTGGATGTAGTCGCGGATGCAGGTGCCATCAGGCGTGGCGTAGTCGTCGCCGAAGACGTTGAGCTGATAGTCGTCGAGGAGCACCGCCTTCATTGCCAATGGAATGAGGTTGAAGCTGTAGGTCCAGTCTTCTCCGATGCGCCCATCGAAACTCGCCCCCGCAGCGTTGAAGTACCGCAGGCTGACCGAGTTCAGGCCGTTCGTGACGCCGTACCACGACAGGATCTTTTCGACCATCGCCTTCGACTCGGCGTAGACGCTCTCCGGGCGGATGGCGGCATCCTCGGTGACGGGAACGGTTTCGGGGGTGCCATTGACCGAGCACGACGATGAGAACACGACGTCGCTGACGCCTGCGGCGAGGCAGGCCTCGACGAGCTCGACGGTGCCTGCCACGTTGTTGCGCCAATACTTGGCAGGGTTCTCCATCGACTCTCCGACCGCCTTGTAGGCCGCGAAATGGACGAGTTGGGTGACGCCGTACTCGTTGCATGTGGCGGTGACGAGGTCTTGATCTGCAATGTTGCCGACGACGAGCGGTGCGTCGATGACGGCCTCGCGGCGTCCGAGTTCGAGCGAATCCAACACAACAACATCGCGTCCGGCCTCGCGCAGTGAACGGACGGTGTGTGACCCGATATACCCGGCGCCGCCGGTGACGAGAACGGTTCCGTCGAGTGCAGTCATGGCTGGCGAGGTTACTGGTCGATGATGGCGTGGTTCGTCGGGAACTCGGTGTCGTCGGGCGACTCGCCGAAGTAGTGGTCCAGTCGCTCGATCCGGTCGACGCCGTAGACGTAGTCGAGCCACAACAGCCGTTCGCGAAACGTCTCGGCGCAATGGTTGGCTGACGCTGTCGGCAGGTACTCGTACGGCATCCCGGCGGCTCGTAGCGCTCCGACTGATGGCGCGTCGGTGACGACGAGGAACCGTTGGGGGAGGCGATCCTGACACGCAACAATGTCTGAGGTCAGATGTCCGGTGGCATCGATGACCACGAACTCGCCGTCACCCGGAAATCGGACCGTCGCACTGAACACCGCTCGCGAAATACGACCACGTGGTGTCCACGCAATTTCTTCGGCCGGCTGCTCGTTCGGCCGGCTCTGAAGCATGCCCAGTCGAGTCCGGGCTGCAGTCCGGGTGGCTGTTCGTGCTGTTTGACGGATGCGGCGCTGCCATGCCCGCTCGGACCGTCGGACGGCGCGTCGCGACCGGCGAATCCGGCGTTCTCTGAAGAGCCGAATTCGAAGCCGACGATTCCTGACAGCCGTTGCAGCGTCGCGCAGTTGCGGTTCGTACCGGTCGGGGATCTGTTCGATCAACCAGAGATACGCACCGCGTCCGCGCGGCCCACGCCGACAGGGCCGGTCCGTGTCATCGGGCGCGCTCATAGCCAACCCTCAATGAGCCGCGCAGCGGTGCGGCTGCCGTCGGCGGCGGGCAGCGCTTCGAGCCGAGTGCGGATGCCTGCGCGTTGCTCGCCGTCAACGAGCGCTGCGACCGCGTCCTGCAGGGTCTGTTCGTCAGACCCGTCCCAGCGGAGGCCGAGCCCCTGCTCGTGCGCCCATCGGCTCCGGGCGTCCTGGTCGTCGGTTTTGGTGGCCAGATTCGGGACGAGGATCGAGGGGAGTCCGAGCGAAAGCGCCTCATGGAACGAGTTGTAGCCGGTCGCGATCGCCGCGAAGTCGAACGCCGCGAAATACCGACTGATCGGAAATTGTCTGACGACTGCGATGTCGCCAGCGGGGTCATCGGCAGGAGCGCTGAGCACGCTGCGCGCCATGCACGGGCGAGCACCGACGCGTTGCAGCTCGCCGACCAGGCTGCCCAGCGTCGAGTCGAGGTCGTTGATCGTGCCAGCCCCTAACTGCACCATGACGTTCAGGGCCTGGGCGTCGAGCCCGAGTTCTTCACACGCTGCGGCGCGATCCAGGTTTTCGTTCGGCCCGACATAGCTGACCGGTGGAATTCGGTGCACGCCGGTGAGCACCGTCGACGTTGCACCGTGGTCGAACTCGGCGCCGTACTCACCGGGCTCAATCACTTCGTCGAAGTGATCGGCGAACCGGATCGTGTTGTCACCGACGCCCGGTCGCCACATGGCACGTCGCATCCAGACCCGATGTGGGCGGCGACCGAGGCGTCGGCGGCCGAGTGCATTGGTCAGGCCGCGGTACGGGTGGACACCGTCGAAGACGACGGCGCCAGGCCGGTACCGGCTGATGAGTTGCTCGACTCGATCTTCGAGTAGTTCGTGCCACTCGTTGGTCGTCACGTCGAGGTACCCGGCTGAGGCGAGGTGCTCGACCCGCATCCCGGCTTCGACAGGAATCGGCAGTGCCGCGGACAGCGTGAAGAGGATGCAGTCGACGTCGGGGCCGAGTTGCTCGGCGACGGCCATCATGCGCGTCACGTGGCCGAGGCCGGCCCCGTTGCTCGTGCACAGCAAGACGCATCGACGAGGCATGATGAGCCAGAGTAGCGCTGGGGTTCATCTGTCGGGCACGAGCGGAGAGAGGGGCAAGAGTGAGAGAGAGAGTGAGAGAGGGTCGAGCGCTACAGTGGCGTGATGGCGGGAGGTCCGGATTCGACATCGGGCAGTTCGTGGGAACGGCCGTGGATCCACCTCGACGAGGTGGCCTCGACTGCCCAGTCGACGGCGCGTGCTGATCGTTCTGAATCAGCGGGCCCGGTTCGACGCGACCGGCTTCAGGCCCGGGAACAAATCTTGTCGATCGGCGTTCGGCTCCGCCGGTTGGTCCGTGCTGCTGCTGGTTGGCGGCCGCGGCGTCGCGATGTGCTGCGTTGGCTGCCCCGCCGCCGCCGCAACCGCAATTTCGACACGCCGACCTCTGATCTGGCCGATCGGAGCATCTTCAACGCAGTCGGCTTCGACCCGGATCACGACGGTGTGGTGATCGATCTCGCCGACCTAACCGGCCGTAAGCGCCAACCGGCGCGGGTGGTCCGTCGCGTGCACCGCGCACGCGTTGTGCGCTTCGAGCAGGCGCTGCCCGACGCGCCGTCGATGCTCGAACTCGCGCTTGCCGGTGCCGTCCTCGTCAACCATCGACCGGCGCCAAATGCTGACCCGCTCGCTTTGGTCGCATCAAGGGATGCTGCGTCGCTCACCGACAATCGCGACCGCGAGCTCCACTCCATATTGGTCAGAAGGGCGGCGCGGCGCATCGTGGGCAACGGCACGCCGACTCGGACAATCAGCGTGCTGCTCGCGACCAACCGTCCAGTGCACCTTGAGTACACGCTCCGTACGATCGCCAGCCAAAGCGTCTGCACGCACGAGGTACTGATCGGCATGCACGGACCCGCATGGTCCGACAGCGATGCCGACCTCGCTCGCGAAATCCTGGGTGGCGCGGTGTCGATCGACTACTTCGACGAGTCGTTGCCGCTGGGCGCAGTGTTGGCGGCGCTCGCCGACCGTGCATCTGGTGAACTGGTCACGAAGTGGGATGATGACGACTGGTATGGCGTCCACCATCTCGAAGACTTGGTCGGCGCACTCGAAGACTCGGGCGCCGATCTCGTCGGCAAGGCCGCCGAATTCGTTCGCCTCGAATCGATGGATCTCACTATCCGGCGGTTTGCGCAGGGCGCCGAGCAGTACAGCTCAACGCTGGCCGGTGGGACCTTGCTGCTGCGAACATCCACGCTCCGCGAGGTTGGCGGGTGGGCTGCGGTACCGCGCCACGTCGATCGCCGTCTGATCGAAGCGGTGCAGCGTTCGGGCGGACTCGTCTACCGGACGCACGGTTTCGAGTATCTGCTGCGGCGCAGCGGCAGCGGCCATACCTGGAGTGCTGACGACCAGTATTTCCTTGGCCAGGCATCCGATGTGCTGGCCGGTCTCGACCTCTCCTTCTGCGGTGTCGATGCTGGTTGGGGTGAGGGTGTCGATGCTTGACCGTGCTGCCGCGATCCCGCGGCACCAGGTGCCGGGGAACGAATGGGGCCTGTTGCGTCCACCACCCGGGGCCACCTGGACGCCGCATCGCCGCGTCTCGGTGTGCATGCCGGCTCGATCCACCGACGAGACGCTGCGTCGGACGCTTTCGGCGTTGGCGTTGCAGACCTATCCGGCAGACCTCTTCGAGGTCATCGTCGCGGACGATTCATCATCGCCACCGCTCGACGTGTCCAAATTCGACATCCCGTTTGCGTGCAAGGTGTTACGTCAAGACGTCGACGGTTTCGCTGCGGGCCGTGCCCGGGCGTTGGCGGCAAGCGCGGCGGCAGGCGAGGTGCTGCTCTTCCTTGATGTCGACGTGGTGCCGAGCCGATCTGTGGTCGAGTCGTACCTCCGATGGTTCGAACAATGCGACGCGGTTGTCCCGTTCGGGTTTCTGAGCTTCGTGGACATGTCGGGAATGTCGCAAGCTGAACTGCACGCTGCGATCAGGGACCACGACCTCGCAGCATTCGAGCAGCTCGGCCGAGTCGATGATCAGCACTGGCGCGAGCGGACTTTTGGCGAGACTGCCGATTTGCAGCACGAGTCGAGTGACATGTTTCGGACGCTGGTTGGGGCGTCGCTTGCGGTGTCCGCCGAGCAGTACGCCAGCGTCGGGGGGTTCTCTGACCTCGGGGTCCGCGGGATCGAAGACATCGAGTTCGGCTACCGGTTACAAAACAACGGTGCCATCTTGATCCCCGATCGAAGTGCACTGCATTGGCATCAGGGCGGCCGAACCATGAGTGGCGAGCGCGTTGCTGCGATCCGTCAGGGTCGTGCCCCGTTTGCTGATGCGCTGCTTCCCATCGGTCGTTTCAGAGGGGCGCGACCTGCTGCTGGCAGCCCGGTGCCGGTGGTGCCTCGGCTCTTGGTGCATATCGATCCAGGCGTTGTTGATGCCGACGTTCTCGCCGCGCAGATTCGGCGTGCCGACGGAGCTGACGTCGAGGTCCGCATCGGGCTCCCCGATGACCGGTTTGTTACCGCGTTTGCGCAGGTCGCGTTGACCGCGCCGATGGATTGGCCCTCCGGAGTCGCCGCTGCCATCACGCGCCAACTGGTCGAGCGCAACCTGGGCACGCTGTTGATCGTCGGTGTCGCTGGTACGCCGGTACTTGAAGTGGTCCGCACCAGGGCGATTCGGGCGGGGCGCAACGGCGATGCGTCCACACTGATCGCCCCTAAGCTCTTGCCCGTCGGCGTGGCCGATGCCTCACAGGTGCGGCTGGTGCCGGAAAAGAGCGGGCCGCTTGCACGGGTCCAATCGATCCGCCACCACCTCGATGGAGTTGTTGCGGTACTCCGCAGGCAGCTCCGGCGGGCGCAGCGGCGGTTGAGGCCACCAGAATCTGAGAGAAGCACATCGTGAATGCACTCAACTCATCGTCAACCGACCTCGTGGTCATCGGCCTCGGCTATGTCGGCCTTCCGTTGTTGGTCGAAGCATCACGCGCTGGCCTGCGCTGTGTCGGGCTCGACCTGAACGCCGTCGTCGTCGACGGGCTCAACAGCGGCCGTTCACACGTCGACGACGTGAGCGACGAAACGGTTGCCGAGATGCTCGCCGGCGGATTCGTCGCAACGACCAACGCCGACTGCCTGGCAACGACCGCCGTGGCGGTCATTTGTGTGCCGACCCCGTTGAAGGAAGACCAGACCCCCGACCTGGGTGCCGTGTCGGGGGCTGCAGGAGACATTGCATTGCGGTTGCGGGCAGGGATGCTCGTGGTCCTCGAGTCGACTACTTACCCAGGGACGACCGACGGCTTGCTGCGCGAGATCCTGGAGACGAGCGGGTTGTCTGCCGGGACCGACTTCGCACTCGCGTTTTCGCCCGAGCGGATCGACCCTGGCAATCCGACGTACCAACTTCGCAACACGCCCAAGGTGGTCGGCGGTTACACCGCGGCGTGCACCGAGCGGGCCGTCGAGTTGTATTCGCAGCTGGTAGACGTGGTCGTGCCGGTGTCGGGGACGCGCGAAGCCGAGATGTCGAAGCTGTTGGAGAACACGTATCGGCACGTGAACATCGCATTGGTCAACGAGATTGCGGTCTTCTCACATGACCTGGGCATTGACGTCTGGGAGTCGTTGCGCGCTGCGTCGACCAAGCCGTTCGGGTTCACCGCGTTTTATCCCGGTCCGGGCGTCGGCGGGCATTGCATTCCCATCGACCCCAACTATCTGTCGCACAGCGTTCGCTCGCTCGGCTACCAGTTCAAGTTCGTCGAGTTGGCCCAAGACGTCAGCAATCGCATGCCGGCATATGTCGTGTCGCGGGTCCAGGGCCAGCTGAACGAGATGGAGAAGCCGGTCAAGAACTCCAAGGTCCTGGTGCTCGGCCTCACCTACAAGCCCGATATCGCGGACGACCGGGAAACTCCGGCTCGCCCGGTGATCCGGGGGCTGATGAGCCGCGGGGCACGAGTGCAGGCGCACGATCCGCATCTCAAGAGTTTTGAGGTCGACGGCGTCGAGATCGATCTGGCCCACGACCTCGACCAGGCGCTGCGCGACGCCGACATCGTCGTACTCCTCCAGGCCCACTCGGCGTACGATCTCGTGCGAATCGCCGATCTTGCAGGCGCCGTGTTCGACACCCGCGGCCTGATGGTGGGCGAGAACGTCGAACGGCTCTAAGCGGTCGGGCTTTCGGCCTGTATGGCAGCTTGACGTTCTTGGCTCATGAAGAAGTCCGGCCGCTGACCCGTTCAGGGAATGATTGTGTCGGCGACAACTTGCGGGCCGCCGTCGAGCGAGCCGCCGGCTACACCGCTGCTGTGTTGGCGCAACTCGATGCAGTGCACCGTCTCGCCACTCGACAACAGCCTGGCCCGCCCATCGCGCAGCACGTCGACGACATCAGCTTCAAGCCTTCGCTCGAGTGCATCGAGTGAGTCGGGCTGGTGCCACAGTGCGACCGAACGGCCGTCCCGCACGGCGGCGTTGACGTCGTGGAGCGCAGCCCTGGTGAAGTTCGAACCGGAGGTGAAGTCAGCTGTGACGACGACGTCGACCGAGCTGTCGGTTTTCCCTCCGGTGAGCAGCGCCGGGACAGGAAATGGCCGAGTGGCCAATCGGGGGTCGAAGGGGAGCGTGGCCGGGAAGCCTTCGTCAAGGTTCCAGGCGGTGAATGCTTCGAGGTATTGGCGGCGTGCTCCGTCGACGTGCCACAGCGACCGAATACCTGTCGCCGATTCGCCCGTCAGCGACGCCGGGGTGCGGAGCGACACTGCAAGCGGCAGAAATCGTGACAGGTGGCTGACTGCGCCGAAGCGAGTTTCGACGCGCTTCAAAAATTCGAAGTCTGCGGCGCCGCGCAGTGCATTGTCCCACGGCCCGACGACGGCGAATAGTTCGCGACGCACCATCAGCGAGGCCGTGCTTTTACCCACGATTTTGTATGGGTGGCGACCGTGGGCCTGGAAGATCATCGTCGGGTCGGCGCGCAGCCAGTGTGTGGCGTTCGCCGGCACGCTCGGTGCGCCCTCGAGGTGTCGGACCTGTCGTTCGATGCGCTCGGGGTGAGCCCAATCGTCGGCGTCGTGGACGGTCACGAATGCGCCTGCGGCACGTTCGAGGCCGATGTTTCGTGCGGCGTACGCACCACCGTTGCCGGTGAGTGCAACAACGGAGATTCGATCGTCGTCGGCGGCGAGCCTCTTGGCGATTGCCAGAGTGGCGTCGGTACTTGCGTCGTCGACGACGATGATCTGTAGCTGGCGGTGGGTTTGGGCGAGCAGCGAGCCGAGTGCGGCTGCGATCGTTTCGGCCGCGTTGAAGGCCGGCATGATCACGGTGACGAGCGGACCGTCGGCTCGTTCTGTCAGGGTCGTTGGGTCGACCCGCAAGTGCAGCGGGTGCGGGATTGGTTCCGACGAAACAACGGGTGCTGCACCGCCGGCACGGAGCACGTCGTTGAAGAGTTCAAGTCGGGCCTGGTCTGCGCCTGCGGACTCGGCTTCGAGGTTGGCGAGGTGCAGTGTGAGGTGCGGGTCGTCGGGTCGGCGTTCGATCCAATCGACGAGCCGTTGGCGGGCTGCTTCGCTGCGGCCGAGGCGCTGATCGATGTGGGCGGCAACAATGGCGTGTTCGATTTCGTCTTCGTTGAGCGTGCCGTACCACTTGTCGGCTTCGTCGACTTCGTTACGGTCCAGGTGCCAGACCGCGAGTTCGTGGGCAGCAACGGATCGCTCACGCGGTTCGACGAGGCCATCGGTGGCCATTGTCTGGAGTTGCGGGTGGGCGAACGACGCCAGGCCTGCCCAGAGGGCGTCGCCGAGGCGAACCGCTTGGCGCATTGTCGCTGATGGGCCCGCCGCCTTGGTCGCTGGCGCCACCCCAGTAGCTGAAGTAGGTGAAGTAGGTGAAGTAGGCGCGGTAGGCGAAGTAGCTGGGTTGGGCTGGAGGGCGCGTCGCAATCTGGGCCAGGGCTTCACCTGCGTCAAGCTACACGGAGTGATGTCGACCTAGAATGGCGTGATGGACGTCCTTCTCGTCTGTGATCTTCGTTTCCCCGGTGGCACGTCGACCAGTGTCGTCGACGAGATCAGGGCCGCAGCCGCAGCTGGTTACCGTCTCGGGCTGTTGCATCTCGATTCTTCGAGCCTGAGCACCGATCGGCCGATCCATCCTCTTATCCGTGCGGAACTGGACTGTGGCGCAGCGACGCTGATTTTGCCTGGCCAAGCTGTCACCACGCGTCTGCTTGTGGTGAAACACCCCACGTTGTTCGCTTTGCCGCTTGGTGGCCGTCTTGCGATCAAAGCCGACAGGGTGATCCTTGTGGTGGGTCAGGTGCCGCACGATCTGGACGGCACCGTCCACTACGACCCGGCGCGTGTCGATGCTCACCTGGTTGCGGCGCTGGGCCAACGTGCGGTGTGGGCGCCGGTCAGCCCGGTGGTCCGGGGGTATCTCCGGGCTGCTGCCGAGGCGGCGGAGATTCTTCTGGCCCCGACGGATTGGGTCGAGATCATTGATCCCGAGGGCTGGTTGGTTGACAGGAGTGAACCGGTCGACTCCGAGCGCGCCGTGATTGGCCGTCACAGCCGCCCGAGCCGGATGAAATGGCCGTCGACAGCGCAGGATCTGTTGGCGGCCTACCCCGATGACGGCAGTGTCCGGGTCCGTGTCCTGGGCGGCATCGACGGAGTTGTCGACGTGCTTGGCTCTGAGCCCACGCACTGGGAGGTCCTTGCGTTTGGTGCCGTGTCCGCTCACGAGTTCCTCGCCGGTATCGACGTGTTTGTGTACCAACATCACCCTGACCTGGTCGAAGCATTTGGTCGCACCATTCTTGAAGCGCTGGCCAGTGGCGCAGTTGTCGTTGTCCCCCCACATTTCGAGGGTTTGTTTGGCGCGGCGTGCCTGTATACGGATCCGGCGGGGGTTATGGCGATCGTGGAGCGTCTTCGGGCCGACCCGTCGGCTCGGCAACGTCAGTCGGACATCGGCCTGGCCGAGCTTGGTCGCCGTTTTTCGCCTGCTGCCCATGTCGCTCGGGTCACCGAGCTCATCGGGCCGCCAAGTACGGCCAAGCTGCGGGCTGTGCCGGCGCCCGATCCGGAGTTGATCCCGCAGCGTCAGCGCGAGGCGTTGCCGACCGTTGTGGTTGCGGCGCTCGGGGCTTCTGTCGCCCAGATTGAGGCGGCGGTTGAACTCCTTGTTGTGCAGCGGGCGTTTGCGGCAGGTTTTGTGCCGGTGATTGTGACCACTGAACGGCCGCCTGCGTCGGCGCTGTCAGCGGGGATTCAGACCGAGGTGATTACCAGTCGGCGGAACTGGCGCCAGGCGCCTGAACTATGGCCGGAGTATGCCGCGGGGCGTTTGCGGATCTTTGTTCGTCAGCACCGTGCAACGAGTGTGACGGTGCTTGATCTCGCTCATCCTGACGCCTGGATTGCTTTGCGGACTCGGCCATGGTCGAGCCCCGTCGAGCCGGAAGCTGTCACCTGACACGCTGATTGCGGTCACCGTCTGGCCAAATACTGCGCGAATACCGGCCGTCTACAAATATTTATTCGTCTGTTTCTTCGGTGTGACGTCAGTCTCTCGGTCGCCCCGTCGCCCTGCACCGAGGCCGTGATTCGGGGCCCGGAGCAGGGTTTTCATGCTTTCGCGGTTCGGTGAGTGTTGCCATGAAATGTTTGATTCGGCCACGAGATGTCCGTAGAGTCACGGGCCGTTCGTAAAGCCACTGTCACAGAAACCTACGTGTTACAGTTCTACGAGTTAGAAAGCAGCGTGCAGTCCGTAAGGGTTGTTACGTGAACAGCCGATGCCCGGGACCTCCGGGCGCCCGGCATCGACACAACCAGGAGGAACACCCTTGACTATTCGCAACTCGCGAGTAATGAAGCGAATCGTCGCAGCGGTAGCTACCGCAGCGCTCGGTACTTCGTTGCTTGCTCTCCCATCTTCGCCGATTGGCGCTACCGCCACTGTGGCGGCCACAGCCCGTTTCGCGGGTGCAGACCGATACGCGACCACCAATGCGGTCGCCAACGATCCCATCGTCACAAATCAGACCAAATTTGTGCTTGCCAGCGGTACCAACTTCGCCGACGGCCTTGCAGCGTCGGCTCTTGCCGGGGCGCTCGGCAATGCCTCCCTGCTGCTGACGCCTCCGGATGCTCTTCCTGCTTCCGTGCTGGCCACGCTCACCAGCATGAGCGGCGCACAGTCCCCCAAGTACGTGGTGATTGTCGGTGGCGTGAACGCCGTCAGCGCGAACATTGCCGCGCAGCTGGCATCGATTGGCTACACGGTTTCCCGTGTGGCTGGTACTGATCGCTATTCCACGGCGGATGCCGTCGCAGCGTCAGTCAAGCTCAACAACTCAGGTGCGATCGGCACGTCCGGTGGCTACAGAACAGCGTTCCTTGCGAACGGCAAAGGTTTTGCGGATGCTCTCGGGGCGAGTGGCGTGGCGTACAAGCTGAAGCTCCCGATCTTCCTCACTGACGGAACAACGCTTTCTGCTGGGACCGCAGCTGCGATGACTGCCGCAGGAGTGCAGCAGGTCATCGTCCTTGGTGGCACTGCAGCCGTGTCTGATGACGTGAAGTCCGCTGTGGACGCCGTCACCGGTGTCATCACAACAAGCCGCATTGGCGGAGCAGACCGTTACGAGACGGCAACGCTCTTCGCCTCGACCATCGGCGCAGCCGTACCGGCCTTCCTGACGAGGTTGATCCTCGTCAGTGGAACAGACTTCCCGGATGCTTTGGCGGCCTCGCAGCTTGCGTCCGACGATAGCGCATCGATCATTCCGGTGACGGACCCGCTTCCGGCGAGCGTTTCGGCGTTCATTGCTGCCAACAGCGCAACCATTGCCACCATCGAGACCATTGGTGGGACAGCTGCTGTTTCTGCCGCGACTGTCACGGCTGCTGCTGCAGCTGCGACCCTCGCCAAGCCGACAGCAACGATCGTGGCGCTTGACGGCTCGGCAACTGCGACTGTCACATTCTCGGCACCGCTTACGGATGGTGCCGGTGCTGCCGGCGCTGAGGTTTTGACCTCATACACCCGCACAAACGCAGCCGGCGTAACGACGTACGCGCATACCGGCGGTGTTGCTTACACCTACAACGCAACCACGGGGGTGTCGCAGGCCATTGTGACCTTTGCCGCACCAGTCCTCGCACCCAATGACACGATTCGTGTTCTCGGCTTCTCCATTGCGCATTTAACAAATAGCACGACCGTGGCGGGTGCTTCGGCAACCGTCGCAGTCGATGCTTCGGTTCCGTCGGCAACTCTCGTTGCCTACCCGGGTGCTGCTGCAGCAACGCAGAAGGTGTGGGTCACGTTCAGTGCAAACACCCTTCTCGGTTCCTTCGTCGGCACTACTGACCTCGTGCACACGCCTGCCGTTCTTGGGGCCACCGCCGCAACGTTTAGTGCTTGTGATCAGGTTTCGACGTCGCAGACCTACACCTGCAACATCGTCGGTCAGCCGGTTGCTGCTGGTGAGACCGTGACTCTCGAGGCGGGCTCCATCAGCTCGAAGGCCACCACCCCGGTGTTGAACGCTGCCGCTTCGGCAACAGCGACCGCCGACATCACACCTCCGGTGCTCCAGAGCGCTCGTTACAGCACCAGTGCTGTGGGTGGCGTTCAGGCATCCCTGACCACATCGCCAGGCACTACTGCTGGTGCGGTCACGGTCACGGCGCGTGCTGGTACGGCTGCCGCAGGCAACGCTGGCAATGCCTGGAGCCTGAAGGTCACAGACGCTGAGGGCGCAACCGCAGTGTCAGTGAACTCCACAACGAAGGTGGTGACGGTTACTGCGAACCTCACTCCCGCAACGATCACCGCCATTAATGTGGCGGACGCCCTCAACGGGAACGCAGCGTTCTCTGCGCTGTTCATCGCCAGCGTGGCCGTATCGGCCGACATGGACGGCACGGTCACGACAGTTGCCCCGTTGACTGGCGGTACGGATCTCATGACCGTAGTGGCTACGTTCAGTGAGCCGCTGAGCGCAGCAGTAGCTGGCAACTTCAGCTTCTCGAACACAGTCACTGGCACGGCTCTGACGGCAAATGCTGTCACGAACGCTGGTCTTCTGACCGGCGTTCTTACTCTGACTGCGCAGACAGCAGACACCTTTGTCGCCGGGGTGTCCACAATAACCACTGCGGTTGGCGTGACGGATCGCAGCAGCCTTGCCGCTACGGCCGGAGCGACCCTCACAGTGGCTATGTACCCGTCCTGATCTTCTTCAGCGACGAGAGTTGAATATAGGTAATTGATGAGTGGCCCCGGGCAAATAGCCCGGGGCCACTCACGTTTTCGGGGACGTTCTGGGCCCACTGCAGCCACGCCAACACGTGTGTCAAGCGGGCCTCGATCGATGGTGCATGATTTCGGAGGCAGT
>Ga0105051_10004876_pt1 | contig 15313 bp, 15 predicted proteins | sample FRY02_FD_78383 | JGI IMG/M metagenome (GOLD analysis project Ga0105051, IMG submission 78383) | Freshwater microbial communities from Lake Fryxell liftoff mats and glacier meltwater in Antarctica - FRY-02 (megahit assembly) | ecosystem: Environmental > Aquatic > Freshwater > Ice > Glacier... | reverse complement strand
GCGGAGAAAGAGGGATTCGAACCCCCGGAGGTGTGACCCTCAACAGTTTTCAAGACTGCCGCATTCGACCGCTCTGCCATTTCTCCGAGTGTCTGTGCTTTACTACAATATTTAAATTTAGTTACCTATTTAAGCGCTATGGCTTTCCTTTGGTGGGCTAGCCTTCCCAAAGGCATTTTGCCTTACCTTAGGCGGCTGCAAATATAATAACCTTTTTTTAATTTCATTCAAGTAAACGCTATATTTTTTAGAAAATTATTTTGTGAAGAAATCAGTAAAACTATAAAGGCTAAAAAGCTTAAGGTATTTAAAGTTTCGTATTTCTGATAAAGACTTAAATTCACTAACTTTGCCTCCAAAAAATAGCTAATAGTAAAAGAAAATGATCAATAGTATTCAACAATTAAAATGGCGTTACGCGGTTAAAAAATTTGACGACACCAAATACCTTACAAGCGAAAAAATACAAATTTTAAAAGAAGCCTTTAATTTAACTGCAACATCATACGGATTACAACCTATTAAATTAGTGGTGATCAATAATAAAGAACTACAAAGTTCTCTGGTAAAAGCATCCTATAACCAAAAGCAAGTAGCGCAGGCATCACATGTTTTGGTTTTTTGTATTGAAACTCAAATAAGCGAACAGTATATTTTAAATTATTTTTCCAATGTAAAAAAGCTTCGAAATACAGCCGATGAAATTTTACATCCATTTAAAACTGCTTTGATAAGAGATTTCTCGAAAAAAAACGAGGATGAAATCATATCTTGGGCAACTAATCAGGCCTATTTGGCGATGGGAAATCTTTTGACAATTTGCGCTTTTGAAGAAATTGATGCCTGCCCAATGGAAGGTTTTATAGCATCAGAATATCATAGAATTCTTGATTTAGAGGATAAAGGTTTGCAAGCTGTTTTGGTGCTACCTGTTGGATATAGAGCGGAAGATGATTTTTTCTCAAATCTTCCCAAAGTAAGGAAATCAGTGGAGGATTGTATTATTGAACTCTAGCGCAAAATGATTGTAATTTATATTTTTTAAGGTATTAAGTACTTAGTAAAAAGTATTAAGTAAAAGTTCAAAAAATATGAAATACGATAAACTGGATGTATGTTTTAATTATAACAACCAGAAATGATATAAATCATGGAATTGTTTTATTAAGCGATAAGAGAATTCACCTGAAACCTGAAATATTTTTTAAACCAACAACCAAAAACGAAAACCTTAAACTTAAAACTAGAATCATTTTTAAACCTAAAAATCACATCTTTTCGACTTTTGACATTTGATTTTGGACACATTTCAAAGTATCTTTGTTAAAAATTTCTCATGGATTTTGACGAAAAAAATGAATTTTACGATAAACTAAAAGAGCGTTTGTTGGAAACCACCACATGGCCATCTTTATATTTATATAAATTTATAGTACCTAGTAATGGAACAGGTGTTAAAGAAATTGAATCCGTTTTCGATGATAAAAAAGCAACTATTATCAAAAAATTATCTAAAAACGGAAAATATACCAGTGTTTCCATAAGTCTAATCCTTGAAAATCCTGATAAAGTCATTGAAAAGTATTTAGCTGTAGCCACAGTAAAAGGTCTTATATCTTTATAATTGACATAAATTTAGCATATATAATAGTTTTTTTTTAATTTGAAGACTTTAAGAGCATACTTCCCTCTTTTTTATTAATTAAAACACCTTTTAATTTGAGTTTAGCCAATATTGAAGTATTCAATTTAGAATACAACACAGAGCGACCATACCTTATTATACCTGAATACGGACGTCATTTTCAAAAAATGGTAGATTACGCTTTGAGTATAGAAGATGATGTAGAACGCAATAAAGTAGCCCAATCCATCATCAGTGTTATGGGTAATATTCAACCTCATTTTAGAGACGTTCCCGATTTTCAACATAAATTATGGGACCAGCTTTTTATCATGTCCGATTTTAGACTAAAAGTTGATTCTCCATATCCGATTACTAGTAGAGAAATGCTTCAAGAACGTCCTGAGCCCTTAAAATACCCTCAAAATTTCCCTAAATATCGATTTTACGGCAACAATATTAAATTGATGATCGATGTTGCTACTTCATGGGAAAAAGGCGATAAGAGAGACGGATTGGAATATGCTATTGCCAATCACATGAAAAAATGTTTTTTAAATTGGAATAAAGACACGGTTGAAGATAAAATTATCTTTAAACACTTGCATGAGTTGAGCGACGGAAAAATTGATCTTGCACGTGAAGGTGAAAATTTAACTGAAAGTGGTCAGTTTTTAAAGAATAGACCTGCGAAGCAAAACTCGAACCGTTCGAATAACAAAAAGAACAGAAGTACAAATACTAATAATCGCGCTAAAAAGCGATACTAAATAATAGTCAAAATTAAATGGGGACATTTAAAATTGAAGGTGGTCACCAATTAAATGGTGAAATTACCCCTCAAGGTGCTAAACTAAGCTTTACAGATACTATGTGCGGTGCTACTTACCGCAGAACCTGTAATTATCAGTAATATTCCTGATATTGTTGATGTAAATAAACTTATTACCTTACTTGAAGATTTAGGCGTAAAAATCCAAAAAAAGGGTCAAGGTACTTACAGTTTTGTGGCTGATGACGTTAATTTAGAGTACTTACAATCAGACCAGTTTAAACAAGATGGAAGAGGTTTAAGAGGTTCTATTATGCTGGTAGGGCCTTTATTGGCCCGTTTTGGAAAAGGATATATTCCTAAACCAGGTGGCGATAAAATAGGACGTAGAAGATTAGATACCCATTTTGAAGGTTTCATTAATTTAGGTGCTACCTTTCGATATAATAAAGAAGAACATTTTTACGGAGTTGAAGCCAAAAAGCTTAAAGGCACTTACATGCTTTTAGATGAAGCATCAGTTACGGGTACAGCAAATATTTTGATGGCAGCGGTTTTAGCAGAAGGAACTACCACTATTTATAACGCAGCTTGCGAGCCTTATCTACAACAACTTTGTAAGATGTTGAACAGAATGGGTGCTAAAATTACTGGTATCGGTTCTAACTTATTAGTCATTGACGGTGTTAAAAAACTTGGTGGAACTGAACATCGCATGCTACCCGATATGATAGAAATTGGTAGTTGGATTGGTTTAGCAGCAATGACCAAAAGTGAACTTACCATTAAAAATGTGAGTTGGGATAATTTAGGTCAAATTCCGTCTGTTTTTAGAAAATTAGGACTTACTATCGAGCGTAAAGGCGACGATATTTATATTCCAGCGCATACCAACGGCTACGAAATTCAAAATTATATTGACGGTTCAATTTTAACCATAGCCGACGCTCCTTGGCCCGGGTTAACTCCCGATTTATTGAGTATTATCTTAGTGGTTGCAACACAAGCTAAAGGTGAAGTGTTAATCCATCAAAAAATGTTTGAAAGTCGTTTATTTTTCGTGGATAAATTATTAGACATGGGGGCAAAAATAATTCTGTGCGATCCGCATAGAGCAACCGTAATAGGTCATGATTTTAAATCGACGCTGAAAGCAACCACCATGGTTTCTCCAGATATTAGAGCTGGAGTTTCTTTATTAATTGCTGCACTTTCTGCTACAGGAATATCAACTATTCACAATATTGAACAGATAGATAGGGGTTACGAAAATATTGACGAACGCCTACGCGCTATTGGTGCGAAGATTACTAGGATGTAATTAAGTTAAATTTTTGATACAGGAAAAAATTATTCACATTATACACTAAAAGTAGTTGGTAATGCTAGGAAAATATAAACTGCTAGCGAATAGTATAAATTTATTGCTTTTGTCTTATTTTTAAGTCAATAACTCCAATTTACTCCAAACCCTTACCGTCAAAATTCTTACCCCTTTGAGCGGTCTGTTTAAGCTACTAGTTGGAGCTTCAGCAATGCTATCAACTACATTTAAGCCTTTTATTACTTCGCCGAAAACACTATAATTTTGGTCTAAATGAGGAGTCCCGCCAAGCGTTAATGCGACTTTCAGCAACAAGTAACAAACTATCATTAAAAATCTTGCCTTGTACCATATAAAATTGCATACCACTTGATGCGCTATCAGGCCGATCTTCTCGGGCAGCGGCTAAAACGCCTTTTTTATGAAAAAGTTTGGGATTAAATTCTGCAGGAATGGTATAGTCCACATCGCCGGCACCTAGGGTGTCTAGGGCTTGTGCTTTTTTACTACTGGGATCGCCAGCTTGAATCATGAAATTTTGAATCACACGATGAAACAAAACACTATCATAGGCTTTTTCGCTTACTAATTTTAAAAAATTATCACGGTGTAAAGGGGTTTCATTGTATAATTTTACTTGAATAGTTCCGTAATTTGTGGCTATTTCAACTCGTTGCTCTTTTTTTGCTGCGACAAATTCATTTTTTACTTTTCTTGAATTGCAGCTAAAAGAAAAGAAAAAAGCAAGCCTAATATAAATATAGAAACTTGCTTTTTCATCATTTTTTGTATTTTGAATTGGTATGAACTACGCCACTTCTTTTTCAATGGCTATATAATAGGTAGTATCTGCCGCGAAAAGTGGAATAATCTTAATTTGGCACTTATAAGGCGTTTTATCTTTTCTATAGTTGATAATCACATCTGTAAAAGGGGTGTGTAGTGCTATTTTTTTCCTGATACGTTGTTTAGTTTCTTCCAAGGTATTTTTACCTTGCAAAAAAGAAGGCGTTTTATTTATAGCAAAGTTTTTTGGATAACCTGTCATGGCAGAAAAACCATCATTAACCCACATAATTTCTTTTTGAAGATTTGTAATAACTAAAGCATCAAAATCTTCTTGCGCTAAAATATGGCTTAGGTCGGTTTTCCAATGGAATTTTAGGGCTAGTTTTTCAACCTCCCTAATATCACTCTCTTTTTTTAATTGAATATTAATGTTGGTAAAAAATGAACTATATAAATCCCAACTTAGAAGGGGCATTATTTTATTCTTAGAAGGCTTAATTATTACATTAAGTTTCTTTTTCTCTTTTTGTTCATGGGCTAAAAGATAAAGATCAAGGCCCATCATTTTTGATAGATTATTTTTCATCTGCTTAAATAAAGGGTTTTATGCTAGATGATGTTTACCAATTAACATTTAGTTTGCAATTAACTTTATGAATTGGCTCATTTCAGAAGCATTTTTTTTCAAAGGTAGGTATTATAAGTTCGTCTGTACAAGTATTTTTAATTTTCTGATCATATTTTAGACTTTTTTCTACATTTTTATGGTTGATAAAGCTTTCATTCAGAATGTTTTGCATCATTAATTTCAATCCAGTAGCCTTCAGGGTCTGTTATGTATATTTGTCGCACTCCGTCAGCTCTTAGCGTTACTGCATTTTTTACTCCAGGCCAATCTTCAAAAGAAATATTTTGATTTTTTAAATGAAGTAAGTAATCATCAAATTTCTGAGTTGATAAACAAATATGACTCGATTTGTGTTTATTCATTATTACATCAGCTTTATAAATTAAATGTAACTGGGTATTTCCATTTAACGAGAACCATCTAAAACCAGGATCTTTTGTTGGATGATCTATTTCTTTTAAGCCAATAACTATAGCATAAAAATCCCCTGTAGTTTTTAAATCATTCACAATAAGTGTGGTGTGGTCAATTAAAAAATTAAAATTTTGGGCTTGTAAAAAATGTGATGTACATAGTAATGCGATTAAAAGAAGACGCTTCATTTCCTATTATTTTAGGGCTAAAATACAACTAGAAATTAAAAAATTATAATTCCTTTTCTATAACGACAAAATCTATTCCTTTTTTATGGTAGGTTTTATTAGTTTCTTTGGAACCGAATTTTTTGTAGTACGCTGTTTTATAGACCCTAGCATTACACCAAAGTAAGATTAAATTTTTATTGATTCTAAAATCTATGATATGTTTTAGTAGAGAAGTGCCAAAGCCTTTATTTTGTTCTGTACTTATCGTCGCAAACTTTCTAAATTGCGCGCTTTTTTGGTCGATAAAAAGTGAAACAACGCTGAGGAGTTTTTTATCTCTAAACAGTCCAAAATGAATTCTTTTTTCATCATCAGGAAGTTGAATAAATGATATCGGCTGGTCAGGTCACATTACGGAATGACGCAAAGGATAGGTTTCTCGGCGGCTAGAATTAAGGCGTTTGAAATAACGGATTGTGGCGTAAAAGGATAAACTGCCATGATAGCGTTGGCATTTGTCCTTGGTGTAGCGTTCAGTTAGTATTGTTATGTAAAGACTCAATAGAAATAAGGAAGAAGTAAGACAACAAAAGTCTAACATTTGCCTGCTGGAAGGCTAGGTCTAGCCTCTTGTAGTGTGGCGGTCTAGATGCTGTTCGCGATAAATCTGACCCGAAAAAGTCTATTCCAGCGCTTCCTTATAGGTTTTTAAGCAGCGTTCTCTTGCCATTTTATGATCGACCATCATATCGGGATAACCAAATTCTTGCAATTCGGGCACCCAGGTATTGATGTATTCTTTATGTTTATCGAACTTATCAACCTGGGTCATTGGGTTAAAAATTCTAAAATAAGGTGCGGCATCAACGCCTGAACCTGCAGCCCATTGCCAATTACCTACATTAGCACTCATGTCATAATCTAAAAGTTTTTCAGCAAAATAAGCCTCACCCCAACGCCAATCTATCAATAAATGCTTACATAAAAAACTAGCTGTTAACATGCGAACACGATTGTGCATATAGCCAGTAGTATTTAATTCTCGCATCCCAGCATCGACCAAAGCATATCCTGTTTGTCCGTTTTTCCATTTCTCAAATTCCGCCTCATTATTACGCCAAACAATGCGGTCGTATTTAGATCGGAATGCTTTGTGATGTGTATGAGGAAAATGCCATAAAATCTGCATAAAAAATTCACGCCAAATTAATTCGCTCCAAAAAACATCATTTTCCTCAGCAATAGCTTTTTTCATCATTTTACGAATAGAAACCGCACCAAATCGTAAATGAGCGCCTAATCGAGAAGTGCCATTTTCTATAGCAGGATAATTTCTGGTGTCTTCGTAATTGTTAATTAAAGTAGGGGTAACCGTGTAATCAGGAATTTCGATTTTCGATTTCTCAAAACCCATTTCTGACAAACTCAAATTCGGCAATTCAGAATGTTCTAAAAGATTTTTTAAAAAACTATTTGTGTAATGAATTTCTAAATCTCTCTCAGGATTAAAAAGGGATTTCCATTTGTTTTTAAATGGCGTATAAACCACATAAGGGTCGCCATCATCTTTTAAAACATCATTTTTTTCAAAAATGACTTGGTCTTTGTAGGTTTTAAAAGCAACATTTTTTTTAGAGAGAAAAGCTTCAATGGCTTCATCTCTTTCCTTGGCGTAAGGTTCATAATCACTATTGGTATGCACTTCCTGAACCTCATAATCTGTCAATAAATTCTCGAAAATTAATTTTGGACTACCATAAAATAAAGCAATAGAACCTTTGTGATTCTCTCGAAGCTCGCTTCTCATTTTTTGAAGGGTTTCAAAAATAAAAGTTAGACGAGCATCGTCTTTGGGTAATTTATCGAGTATTTCTTTATCAAAAATAAAAATAGGAAGCACGGGATAATCACTTTTTAATGCAGCCAAGAACCCTACATTATCATCTAATCTAAGATCGCGACGAAACCAAAAAACTGACACCTTTTTACCCATAGTTTAACTGATATTTAAAGTTGACATGCCTCCGTCAACACCAATAACCTGACCTGTCATCCAACTGCTTTTATTACTTAGTAAGAATAAGGCAATCTCTGCAATATCAGTGGCTTCACCTACACGTTTTAAAGGATGTCTTTCGGACATCATTTCTATTTTTTTATCGTTATTCAAAAGACGTTTTGCTAAAGGCGTATTCACTAAAGAAGGTGCTACTACATTCACTCTAATATTGGGTGCGTATTCCGCAGCTAAAGATCGGGCAAAACCTTCAATAGCCGCTTTCGCAGCGGCAACACTTGTATGAAAAGGCATACCAGTGCTTACGGCAACAGTACTAAAAAATACCATACTAGATTTTTCGGCCATTCTAGAAATAATCGTTTTTACCACCTTAACAAGACTAAAGAAGTTGATGTCCATTTCTTCGTGAAACGTGTCCAAACTCATCATTTTAAAAGGCTTTAGATTAATGCTTCCCGGGCAATACACAAAACCATGAATTTCTTCAGGTAATACGCTGGTATCTAAAGTGTCTGTAAGGGCATCAAATGGAATATGTGTGATATTTAAATCTTCAATTTCTTCTTTAGTTCTGGAGGCCACAAATACATTATGTTCTTTTTGCAATTCTTTGGTCATTGCCAATCCGATTCCGTGTGAACCTCCAATAAGTACTATATTTTTTTTCATAATAATGTAATTTAAACTAAAGGCTGGAAGCCCTAAGCCATATGTTAAAATTTATTTTAAAGCTGTAAGCTTTAGGCTATACTTTGTTATTGTTTAATCTTCTTATATTCCTGTTCTTAAATTCTAGTTTTATTTTTAAAAAATCCGGTCAGAGTTTAAGTAAATACTTTTGATGTAGTCAGTGTAAAAATTTTATGAGCGTTTTTGTTATTAAATTTTTCCTTTTTTAAACCTAAAACATTTTAAACCTTAAACAATTTAAACCTGAAAGATTTTACCCAACGCCCAGAACGCGATACCCATAACTTCTAAATAGTCTTAAACTCTAAAAAGCCAGGTTTGCCTATTACTTTTCCGAATAGTTCGGTAAGTTTTTCTTCCCGATATTTGAATATTTGCTTTAATTGATTTTTTATTAAAATAGCATTAGCCAATTGCCCCAAAATACCAAATGGTGCTTTGTAATCGATAATATCCTCCATCTCTACGCCATCAACAGTTACGTTGATAAAGTGTTTATGATGCCATAGCGCATAAGGGCCAAAAACTTGTACGTCCACGAAATATTCTCCTTGCTTAACATGCGTGATTTCACTTACCCAGCGCGTTTTAAAACCAGGAAACGGAGTTACATTATACTGAATAATTTGTCCCGCATACATTTTTTTATCCGCTCCTGAAAGTACCTGAAAGCCCATAGCATCAGGTGTAATTACTTTAAGGTTCTTAGGGTCCGAAAGAAAATCCCAAGCTTCTTCCTTCGAGATAGGTAATACTTGCTTAGAATGTAATTGGTGTAGTTTCATTTCAGTTTTATTCTCAAAATTTTATTGTGTTGCTGTAAAGGTATTGAATGGGATTGTAAAGATAAGAGCAATTATGTTTAATAAAAAATTTATAAGGTTAAACAAAAAATAAATTTCGAAGTGTTTTAAAAATAGTTATGAACTTTTTAACCAAGTCTGATTTATGGTTTTGTTAACAATTGCTAGTGTCCTTTATTATTAGATTTGTTAAAATTAAACAACTAATTCAAATGAAAAAAATAATTTTATTATTAGTAGCGGTTAGTGCAAGTTATACCGTAAATGCACAAATTACAACGCCACAGCCTAGTCCTGCAGCAACAATAAATCAAGTCGTTGGTTTAACCGATGTCACTTTAGATTATTCAAGACCTGCCATGCGTGGGCGTACTATTTTTGGGGATTTAGTGTCTTATGGAACAATTTGGAGAACTGGAGCAAATAAAAATAGTGTTATTACTTTTAGTAATGATGTTAAAATGGGTGGCAAAGATTTAAAGGCTGGCTCGTATGCCATATTTACAACTCCTGGCGAAAGTCTCTGGGAAGTTTACTTTTATTCAGATACTGAAAATTGGGGAACACCCCAAAATTGGGAAGCTAACAAAGTGGCGGCTATTGTAAAGGCAAACCCGACAAAAACTACAGAAATGACAGAGTCATTTACCATAGCTATAAATCATTTATCAGATAATGGAGCACATTTAGAGATTTCTTGGGGCGATACCAAAGTAACTATCCCTTTTGAAGTTCCTACCGATGCTAATGTTAGTTTAAATATCGATAAAATAATGAAAGGCCCAGGGGCTGGTGATTATTACGCTGCTGCTGTTTATTATTTAAGTGCAGATAAAGATATTGCCAAAGCCAAAGAATGGATGGATAAAGCTATGTCATTAACCGAAAAACCAGCTTTTTGGCAGTTAAGACAACAATCACTTATTTATGCTAAAACAGGTGATAAAAAAGGAGCTATTGCTGCTGCTAGAAAATCATTGGCAGGTGCTGAGGAAGCAAAAAATATGGATTACGTAAAAATGAATAAAGACTCTTTAAAAGAGTGGGGAGCAATGTAATTATTTAATTGTCTTAAATAACAAACGCCATAAGTTGAAAAATTTATGGCGTTTTTTTATTTATATGGCAAGAATAAAGATGAATGTATTACTTGAAGGCAGAGCCATCCAGAGGTATTAGCACCGAATGGTCAGGGAAGAACACTACAGCCGAGACAAAAGCCTAGGGAATTCCATTGACTGAGGCATCAATATTCACAATGCCTTCATTTAATTCTTTCAGTATCTCCTTTTTTAAATCCTTAAAAAACATTTTTTGATTTAAGAATAACTGCTGATAATACCCAATACCTTCTTTTAAATTAGAAGCAAAAGTTATGATGTATTTTTGTTGTTTATCTGTGGGACTCAAATTGTAATCTTTAATTAAATCTTTTAAATAATCAATATAAATAGTAAGTTCTTTGACAAACATATTGGGGCGATCTCTTCTTGAAATAATATTAGTTCTACCATAAATATGATCCACCATTTTAGGCAGACTCATTGTTTTGTCAAAATACGCGATATTAGGACCAGGACAAATAGACACTCCTTTGCCTTCTGTTTTGGTGTCAAGACCATAAGCGAGTAGGGCAGAAGTACCCAAACCAACACAAGTACAAGATTTTTCGGTGATTTTGTTTAATAAATAGTCATGCTTTTCTATTGATAAATTTTGTGCTTCTAATTCTTTAATTTTTAAATGTTGGTATTGTCTTGAAGCTGTGCAAATACCAGATTCTAAAAATTCTTTGTTTAAGGCCACATACTTTTTAGGGCAAGCACTACCAGGCCTTCCTTTGGCAATATTTTTAGCTTTCTCATCATCTTTTGTATTTCCTTTCAAACTGTGAAACGGGATGCCTAATGGCGATATATTGCTTAAATATAAATCGTCTTCCTTCGCAGCAATTAAACTATTTAAGGTTTTATCATCCGCCGTTGTAGCTTCGGGCACTAATAAAAATGGCGTACCCCAACCAACCGAATCTATCCCGTAATTGGCCATCAAAAAAATGTGCTCTTCTGTAGTGCCAACACCACCTTGGGCGGTTAATTTTAAGGGTAAAACAGTGGTTGGTACAATTCTATTTTTAGCTGAAAGTGCCGAACTTAATAGGTCATAAACAGAGCTGATTAAAAGTTCTTTATCCTGTTTAAACTGCTCTAAAATTGGCCCCAATAAAAAACCATCGGTGGCAAAAGCATGACCACCACAATTTAAACCAGACTCTATACGATATTCAGAAACCCATAGTCCTTTTTTGGCTAAAAATTTGCCTTGAATTAAGGCGGATCGGTAATCGCTTACTTTTAAGACTATTTTCTTTTTTATGAGTCCGTTTTCATCTGGATAAAAATCATTAAACTGCGCCATATAACTATAAAGTCTTGGGTTCATGCCAGCTGAAAGTATTACCGATGAACTTAAATCACTGTTCGCGTAGCCTCTTAAAGCGGCATGAGCATCATTAAATTCAGTGGCTAATTTGTCTTTTTTAAAGTAGTTGTCCTTATCAACTTTGGTCATGATATTCACATCAATACTACCCATTTTTAAATTATCTTCCATCCAAATTTTAATATCATCCATGGTAAAACCATCGTTGATATAATTACTAAAGTCTGTTTTAATTTGAGAAGAATCGGGTAACATGGCAAAGTATTTTTTTACTTCGGCACGAGAATCCGAGGTGAGTTTTTTCAAATTTTCAAATTTACTTATGGCTACATCTTGAATTAAATTTAAGTATGATGTGATTCTCTTAGCTCTAAAGTCTTCTACTTTTTCGGTAATTTCAGTGTATGGCTTTTCAAATTTATCGCAATACATTTTTCGTATTTTCTCAATTAAAATATCGTCAACTAATGATATAACAGAATCAATGCCGTAATGCGATACTTTTAAAGGAGAATCAATAGTAAAACCAATTCCCATAACAGGAATATGAAAGGAATGTAATCTTGTCATAATTGGATTGTTTTAAGGCAAAAAAGATTTTAATTTATAGACATAATTTGCCAATGTAAAAGTTGGGATAAAATGACATTTAAAACATGATAATTATCAAGTTTTACCTAAAAAATTGTAATATTTATCAACCGCTAGATGATTTTGCCTGATTTTTTTGAAGCTAAACTATTATATACAGTTAATTTTGTTGAATTATTGTAGCGCGCCAGTGTCGCTTACAAAATTATCTTTAGCACTGAAAATAGGTTCGCCCCTTCCGAAAATTCGGGAGGGGCGAATGCGTAATTTTTATAATGTTTTAACTAAAATACAAAAGCCTTTATCTTAGGAAACAAGCTTTTAAATAGACTTTAAATAATCATTAAAATTTATATCGAATTCCTAAACCTATATCAAAATCAAAACTGTCTGAAAAACCACCATAACCTAACAAGCCAACTTCTGGACGAAAGTCTAATGAAAGTACTAATGGAAAGTCAAAATTATATTCTATACCAAGATTTGCAGCGCCGAAAACAAACAATCCTCCGTCTATGGTTTCAAATCTATCGGGATTATTATCAGATGGGCGTGGTTCAAAATCAACATTTCCTAAACCACCACCAAAACCGTAATACCAATTAAAATCGCCATCTAAAGGCAAAACCCATTGATAAACTCCCGCCAGTTTAAAAGCATCATAGGCTCTGCTATCGCGCCATCCTAAATTTACTTCCAATCTATTTTCTCTCGAAAACGATTTTTGATATGATATTTCTGCTCCCAAACCATCGCTATCTCCAAGTCTCAACCCAATAGTATTATCAGCCATATTCTGAGCGTTTATAAAGATAGGTAAGCTAAAAAGTAGAAAAAACGTTATTTTTAACAACTTCATATTTATTTGTTTAAAAATTCTTATCAAAAATAGGATTTTGTATGTGTTCTCTAGTTAATAAAATCTTAATTTAGCAATCAAAAAAATAATAGCTTGAAAACTCTATCATTAGAAAAATTAAAAGACAGTTTAGAAGGAGATTTAAAGTTTGATGCTCTTTCTAAAGCGCTCTATGCAACAGATGCATCGGTTTACAGAAAAACCCCATTAGCAGTGGCATTTCCCAAAAATACCGAAGACCTCAAAAAAATCATCTTATTCGCTCAAGAAAACAAAATTGGAATTATACCGAGAACAGCCGGAACTTCATTGGCAGGCCAATGTGTTGGAGAGGGAATTGTGGTTGATGTGTCCAAACATTTTACCAATATCATTTCTTTTGATGAAACTAAAATGCAAATTACCTTGGAACCAGGCGTTATCCGCGATGAACTAAATCATTATTTAGCGCCTTACGGCTTGTTTTTTGGTCCTAATACCTCTACTGCAAACCGTGCCATGGTTGGTGGTATGGTAGGGAATAACTCCTCTGGAACTACCTCTATACAATACGGTGTAACTCGCGATAAGGTTGTGCATTTAAAAACAATTCTTTCCAACGGAGAAGAAGCGGCTTTTTCTAATATTTCTAATGCCGAATTTAAAGAAAAAGCTAATCAAAATTCATTTGAAGCTTCACTTTATAAAAATATACATAAAGAATTAGCTAGTAAAGAGGTACAAAAAAATATTATAGAAGAATTTCCAAAGCCAGAAATCCACCGGAGAAATACGGGTTATGCTATTGATGAGCTTTTAAAAAGTGAACTTTTTGGTGGTAATTCTGGCAGTATTAATCTTTGCGAGTTGCTGAGCGGTAGCGAAGGAACGTTAGCTTTTACAACGGAAATTACCCTGCAATTAGATAAAATTCCCCCTAAATTTTCTGCAATGGTCGTTTCCCATTACCTTACGCTAGAAGATTGTTTGGCAGATGTAGTCCCAGCAATGGCTCACAATTTGCATACCTGCGAAATGATGGATAAGGTAATTTTAGATTGTACTAAAAATAACCGCGCACAAATACTAAATAGGTATTTTATTGCTGGCGACCCTGCAGCCGTTTTGATGCTCGAAGTGAAAGCAGATACGCAAGAATTATTAGAAGAACAACTCGAAAATCTTTTAATAACCATCAATAAAACTGGATTTAGCTATGCAAATCCTGTTTTAAGAGATGCTGATATCAATAAAGCGGCTGAATTAAGAAAAGCGGGTTTAGGACTTTTAGGAAACATTGTTGGCGATCGAAAGGCGGTTGCTTGTATTGAAGATACTGCAGTTGCACTGGGTGATCTTAAAAATTTCATTGGGGAGTTTTCTCAAATTATGAAAAGTTACGAGCAAGATGCCGTGTATTATGCTCATGCCGGAGCTGGAGAAATACATTTAAGACCAATTTTAAATCTCAAAAAAACCGAAGATGTAAAACTTTTTAGAGCGATTACAACTGATGTAGCTAAGCTTACAAAGAAATATAAAGGTTCTTTCAGCGGTGAACATGGCGACGGAATTGTTAGGGCTGAATTTATTCCCTTAATGATTGGACAGGAAAACTATGAACTGTTAAAAAGAATAAAATCTTATTTTGATCCGCATAATATTTTCAATCCTGGTAAAATTGTTGATGCTTACCCAATGGATGAATCTCTGCGGTATGAAATCGACCGTAAAGAGCCAGAAATTAAAACCTTATTAGATTTTTCGGATAGTGAAGGTATTTTAAAAGCGGCTGAAAAATGTAATGGAAGTGGCGATTGTAGAAAAACGCATCATAGTGCAGGCGGAATGTGCCCCAGTTACCATGCGACAAAAAATGAAAAAGACACTACAAGAGGCAGAGCAAATGCCTTGCGGGAGTTTTTAACGACCTCCGAAGCGCCAAATAAATTCAATCAAAAAGAACTGAAAGAAGTATTTGATTTGTGCTTGAGTTGTAAAGCATGCGCAAGCGAATGCCCAAGTAATGTTGATGTAGCAACCTTAAAAGCAGAGTTTTTGTACCAATACCAAGAAGCTAATGGTTACCCTCTGCGCAGTAAATTATTTGCTTACAATACCACATTGAATAAAATTGGTAGTTCTGTTTCAGGACTTACGAATGCTGTTTATGGAAATAGTTTTTTAAGTGGATTATTAAAAAAATCT
>Ga0105051_10004875_pt1 | contig 15313 bp, 8 predicted proteins | sample FRY02_FD_78383 | JGI IMG/M metagenome (GOLD analysis project Ga0105051, IMG submission 78383) | Freshwater microbial communities from Lake Fryxell liftoff mats and glacier meltwater in Antarctica - FRY-02 (megahit assembly) | ecosystem: Environmental > Aquatic > Freshwater > Ice > Glacier... | reverse complement strand
TCAATCACAAGCCTCTTGACTGATCGCAGGCTACTTGTTCGGGCGACCTTGGAAAGTATGCGCGCTGTAGGCGCATTTTCGTGTGGAAGTTGGCGCGAATAGATGACGGAAAAATCAATGCCCAAGGCCGAACTACAATTTCACGATAAACGAAAAGATGAACAGTTTTATTGAGCGCTGAGTCTCCACCGTTCAAAGGCTTGAGGGTATTAAGGGGAACGAGTAGCTGGTCATGATAATTAAATTTGTCAAAATTGATTGACTGTCACGAAATGCTACGAGTGGATTAATTCCCATTTCTCCAAGTAACCATCCATCCAGTTCGCCTCTTGACCCGAACATGAAGGCCTCAACCTGCGAAAAGCCGTCGGGTTGTGAGATTGACCTTGTTTACCTGGTGTATCCATCCAAATCTTGTTATCTTGTTCGAGCACGACGGCAACAACAAGCGACGGAATTACGTGAACCGTTGGATGGTTGGGTTGAAGGTCGACGAAGCAGTAGAACAAGTCGCTATCACGAATATCTTCATGTTTGGCAGACATATGCCACCCACCGTCGCTACCCACACTCCGAGTTTTAACCTGAATCAAACAAGGTTCAGATCCATCAAAAAAATTGACGAGGATATCAACTTTACGTACCCCACGTGGCGCTTGAGCAGCCAGAAATCCTTTGGATAGCAGTCGGGACAAGACCAAATGCTCGCCGGCAGCGCCTACGAGACTGGAATCAATTTTCGACATCACTCATAAATTTTCGGATAATTCCCCCTACTGGACGTTCGACACAGTCTATTACTCGACCAAAAGGGTGGGGGAGAGAAAAACACTTATTTTGACCATCTAGATTTTCAGGCTACTGACACTCGAGAAGTTGATCATTTCGTCGTGGGGCGGTCGAGTTCGGCTGCAAAAAACGCGGAAGCGCTTTTCAGAATTTCATTTGCTCTTCGTAATTCGGTATTCTCTCGTTTCAGCCGCCGGACCTCATCATGTTCCTGCGAAGACAACCCCGGACGTAAACCCGAATCGACTTCACTTTTACGCTTCCAACGGCGAATAGCCTCGGGAGACCCCGAGTTTCGTCGCGACTGTCTTCATAGCCGCGAACTCTGTTTCATGATCGGGAAGAGTCTCCTCAACTAAACGCAAAGCACGTTCCCGAAACTGCGGCGGATACTGATGTGGCATAGCTCCATCCTCCTATGAGAAGCGGAACTAAACCCAGAGCGGTTCACCATTCCAAAAGGTGAAACAGTAATGCTGCAGTTTGTATCTCGTTTGACCCGCCGTACTCGTAATACCTTGGGTGCAACACTCCTGACGAATCGCGTTGTGGTTCAAGTGTTCGCCGAACATTTATGTGCCAGGTTGACACAGTTATCAACATTGTGGGATTCGCTGTCGGTGCATTTGGTGTGGACCAGCCGGGGTGTGCGGCCACATTCTGAAAGCCCAGTTGATAAACGATAGAAAGTCACTTTGAGAGATGGTAACCTGCCACAGCCGTGGGGGACTGCGGCGAATGTAGATCCCGCTTTAGATGATGTGAGTTAATAAAGAGTTTCAGTGTGCGTACGTATTCCCAGCCCACGGAGAATTGCGAGCCATTCATTGAGGGTTTCAGCACGAACTTCTATGTGTGCCAACTGTTCATACAAAAGTTGCCCTAATTCGATAATTGCTTCAGTAAAAGGTTGTGCGCTAGCAATTACGACGTCCCTAATTAGGGTTGACGCATCATCGTAAATCACAGTTAGAACGCCAGTTTCCTCGGTGACTTGTTTCCAATTTTGACGCAGTGAAAATCCGTCATGCGCATTCACGAGTGCCGCGTAAACAAGAGTTGCGCCGGGAGCTCTTGTTCTCAATTCGATCGCAGTATCTTTGACGTCAGCAATTTTTACTACTTTTTGTTTTGCCTCAGCCCCTTGGGATTTTGTCTCCGTAACAATGGAGACGTCACCTAACGCAGTAAAATTTGGATCATGAACGCTGGCAGGTGTTACCACATCGTCTCCATGGAGTAGCCGAAGGCAAGCAGCAGTAAATGCCTGGCCTCGCCGACCATTTTCGGTGTCCGCATTAAGGAAACCCTCAAATTGTAAGAATACCAATTGTGGAGAGAGTTCATTATCGACTGAGAGTCTGAGACTTTTTAGGGTGGCGGTATCTGGAACTTCAACTAGGAACGCGTCGAGAGCTTCCCTTGCTTGAAACTGATTCAGTTCATTCGCTTCGTTGAGCCACTCAAATACCAAAGCGACCAGACGTTTTGTTTCGACATTGGTGCTTTCCGTGTTCTTTTCAACCCAGGGCTTCGCTAAATATGGCTGGTTGTTGTGCGGCATACGTTTAAGACCATTTGTTGAAACACCAGCATCGACTGCACGTGTGTAGAACTTTGACCACACCTGTGGGGCGCTAAAACGTCCGGGTTCTTCATTTCCGTCGCTGCGGAGGGAGCGACTGTTCGCCCTGTAATCAGTCGCCTTTGCAATAAGTCCCGTGAGCACGATAGCGAAATGCGTTTTCATGGTCCAATTTTGAATTTCCGTAGATCGGTCTCTCCAGACATAGGGCAGGTGCTCAAGGTTCTGATTTTCTCGCCTGTTGGCACTACGATGCCGCAACGCTTCGGCTACCGTTGCTTCAACTTCGCTGGGTTTCAATTTCCAGGCGGCTTCCCTTGATTCAGTCATTCCCGCACTCTTCCTTTGCTGCGTTTTTAACAAATGAAACTAAGCTGCACTTTCGCGTTCATGGGGAACTGTTTTCTCGTCTCCTTGATGCGAAGTACCCCAGTTAAGCCCTGCTTTTTCAAATAACGCTCGAGCTACGAATTGAACTACACCCACGTTCACACCATTTCCTGCTTGCTTGTAAGCGGAGGCCGTGGAGAGTCCAGGGATCTGGAAAACATGATCAGGAATGCCCTGAAGTCGGCCGGCTTCTACCGGAGTGATCCTTCGACGTCGAGAGCCAATAATTGAGGTCTGCGTAATCGCAACAAGTGCTGGCAAGTAGGTCGCTGGCCTCACTCTGATACCTGATGGGCGTAAATGAATTGTGAGTTTCCAAATGTCTCTGTCATTTCTTGCCGGCTGAGATTGACGAGCTTGCCACTCGAATTTTCTTCTACTTGCTGGGAAATCGGCAACGCGGTATCCCGAGCCGATGATCCAAGACTTACGAAGCCACGACTGAATGAATTTTTTATTTCGCAAATAAAAGTCACTGTTCTTTCTGAGAAAGTTCTCTTTCCATTTGGGTGTCCCTGCCGGTATGTCTGGCTCACCTGTGAATGCGTCCACCCAGATTGGGAAGCCGGGCAAGCTATCTTCCGGAATACCTTGAACAAAAGCTTGCCAGGCATTAAGCCATGCGGTTTCTTCAGCGCGCAATTGGAATGACTTAATTTGCTCGATTGAATCGTCTTCGTCAAGGTAGTCCTCGATATTCCAATTGCTGGTATCCCAACCTTCTATGGAACCACGCTTTACAAGTAGATCCCCTTCCAAAGTGCCGCTTGGACCGGATCGTTCGGCCAAGATAAAAACTCTGTCTCGAGATTGTGGTCGCCCATTCAGCCACGGTGGTAAAGAATGCGGAGACAGTACAATTGGATCGCTGCTCACCGTGTATCCGAGCGATCGCAGCCCAGCAATAATGGACTCCCATGTATGGGTATGCCGAGGGCCGGCGAGATTACGAACATTCTCGAGGATTATGAAACGGGGAAGCTTAGCCCTCACGATTTGAAAGATGTCAAAATACAGAGTTCCCCGAGCAGAATCGAGGTCACCTAATTGAGCACCTGATTTGCTGAAGGGTTGGCAAGGAAAGCCAGCGCATAAAACATCGTGATCGGGAACTAACTGTGCCAATTCTTCTATTGGCCTGTCTTTTCCTTCGGCCGTTAGCGTCAAGTTCCGAATATCGCTTTGTACCTGTGAATCTTCCATGTCTGGCCACGTCGCTCTATAGACCTTCCGGCATTCCTCATCTATGTCGACAGCTAAGACGCACTCACCACCGAACTCGGGCGCGGCGAGTGCATGATGAAAGCCACCTATCCCAGAGAATAAATCAACAAACCTAAATTCACTCTTTCTCATTTATTACCCTCTCGACCGTGTTCAAGTAAACGACAAGCATTGTCGGATGCTCAAAAATATTCTCCCTAAGCAATAATTCCTATCGCTAGGTGGGCTTCAATTTTCCTACTGAGGTCTGACATTGTGAATTAGGCTCGCCGTAGGCAACACCGTTAAGTAACCTCGCCTGGCCCCTTGGCAGCATCCCGTTGACGGTCCACGTTGTCCCAATTCAACGGGTCACGCCAACTCCAACTAGAAATCACGAACTGGAATGAAGCAATCTACCGCCGTGACCGTCGTGACAACACACTCGGCAAATTAACCTTCATCGAGCTTGTAGCAAGTTGCAACCAAGACGCACGCGCGCTCAAATAAAAACACAACATGGGGCAAACCCATCAGGAGGCTCATGAACCTTGACGGCAAACTCTTGCCGGCTTCCCTAGGTTGTTTATCCCACGAATGATGAAAATTCTATAGAACATCTGACATTGTCCGGAATAAGACTTGGAGTTAGAAGTTCTTCAAGCTCGTCGCGGTTACCAACATGTTCAGTTATTTTGAGTGAATGAGATTCATGGTTGACTTCACCGACCGCGGTTCTGTTTGCACTGGACTACGGTGAGGCAATACTCTTTGAGAGGGGGGGGGCGATGAAGGAGTTAGCACGACTGACCTGTGACGCAGTCGACGAGGCGCTTGTCGAGGCGCTGTTCTCGGCCTCAATGTCGGGTCGTCCAGTCTACGCCGTTCCCGACGCCGAGGTCATCGATGAAGTCGCTTCGCGACTAAGAGTGCCGATCAAGGACGCGCTGAGACTCTTGCAGCAAACCGCCGCAATTCAAGTGGGAATCCGGACGGGTGAACAACCCTTCGCGAAGCTGGCCCACCGATTACACAGTGCCCATGGGCTCGACACTCCTCCCGGGTTGACGACGCTGGCAATGCTGAGCTTGGCAGCCGACCGGATGCACGCCGAGGGTGACATGGCCGCCAATAACTACTACGGCCGCCTCCACGAACTGCTCGACACACCCGACGCCCGCAAGTTTGCGGTGGAGAACGGCTACCGCGATCATGCCGAAGATCTGTGGAATGCCCTCAACTCGTGGCTTGAGGCGTGGGAGGGAGAGCGTGGGGTTCCCACCGCCTACGTGGTGGGACAGTGGCGCTTCGTCGGGCTGCCGTTGTCTCAGGCCCTGGTGCGGAGGGCAGACCGCGAGAAACTCGCCGCCATGTTCACGTCAGAGGGTCTACCGCCCGGTTACCGGATCTCACCTTCAGACATGGAGGCAACCCTCGATTCGTGGGTGCCGAGGGTGCCGCCCCTGTTCTCACACGCCTTCCGAACCCTATGGACCAACCCGATGGCGCGAGAGCGCATCACCGCGGTCGCATGCCTCGAACTGGAAAACTGGGATGGGAGCGGGCTCAAAGACGGCGATCACACCGAGTCCGCTCATGGCCGAGTTGCACGCCTGCTCGTAGAGTTGAGGAAGTTCCCTCGAACCTCTCTAGGCCTCGATCTGACCTTCCCCATTCAGGCAGATGGATCGTCGACGCTCATCTTCAACGGGGTCTCTGGCCCCGAGGTGGTTGCGCTGCGAGCGGCGGCCGGCGGCTCGTCTCGTCTCGACGACAACGCCGCCGTCGACATGGACAGCGTCCTTACGGACGAGTTGGAGGCAACCGACGCGACAGGTACGACCTACCGTCGGCGCCCGCGTCGCGTCGTGCCTCTCCGCTTCGACGAGCTTCAACAGGCTTGGGTCGAGGAGGAGTGCGCACAGCTTGGAGAGACAACACTTGTCCTGTCCGCCCGCGAACTAGACAAGAGAGTCGGTGACCTCCTCAACAAGGTGGCACGACCAGGCTGGCAACAGTTGTCCGATGACACCAACGGCCTCCCCCAGGGCTGGTCCGCCTTCCGCGACGTCGAGATCCTTGATCGGGTGGGAACCTCCATCCATATTGACCTCCTGCCACTGCTGCCGCGCTCTGCAGTCTCCTTGGTGATGTCGGGAGGCCTCGTCCTGCCTGGTCTTCTGCGCAAGTGGTCCTCGCTCTTACCACCTGAGATCCATGCAACGTCCAGTGGTGCTGCCTCGATCGGCATTCAGGTTCACCGAGGTTCTCGAGTCAGCCAGCCCGCTGATGTCGTCGTCGACGAGGCGTCGGACGGCGGCGTGCTCGTGGTCGACCTGGCCGGTCGAGAGTTGTGTGACGGCGAATACCTCGTGACCGTCGTGACAGATGGCGCGACGAAGCCGTCAGCGACGGCACTCCTCCGCCTCAGGTCATCCGAGACCCCGGAGATCCGTCGTGTCAGTTCACGACTCGTTTACGGACCTTCATCCGGGCCGCTCTGGCCCATGACCGCCGTCGCCGCGAGGGACGAGCCGGGAGTTGACGGAGCGCGGGTTTCGCTGGACGGCGAGATGTCGGTCGAGTGCTCTATGCCGCCACCCAAGGAGCGCGCGCGGCGACAGAAAGACGCGCTCAGCGAACATGCGGTTCGTATCGGTCTCGGCCTTGGTACCAACTCGTGCATGAGAACTGGGATGCATCGGATCGATGTCCCACCGGCCTTGCCGGGTATCCCAGCGACCCGTTCCGTCGAGGGAGTGTGTGCAACCTGTGGGTTGGTGAAGAGATATCCGACGACCGCTGCCGGAGCGGACGCTAAGAAATGGGCAAAGGCACGGAAGACTTGGCAACCACCGGACCTCAGTGCCGTGCCGCGGATCAGAGTGCGTGACGACGGTGGTTGGGGGCCAGCCTTCGATGCCCTGAGCCACCTGGGTAACGGCACCCCTGCCTCACTGTCGCGCATCCTGACCCAGATGGACGGCAGCCCCTTGGGCGTCGACGTCCTTGTCCGCAGCCTAGAGAGCCTCGGCCATGTCGACCTCGTCCGAGATCCTCGCACCCTCAACGTTGTCGAGTGGGAGATAACCCCTTCGACTCTTGTCAGTACAGGCCGTGACTGTTGGACTCTCATCGGTCGGCGCACGACGAGTCAGTGTCGTCAACTGCTCGAACTGGCTGCCTATGTGAAGGCAGACGTTGTCGACGAACTCGACGATCAGGTCCCGCGGGTTCAGTTGACGCTCGACCTGCCCGCCTTGATCGAGATCGTCGAGGTCCTCCAGGACGACTGGCCCGAACTCGTCATCGTGCATGACCCAGCCCGCCGCCTCGCGTCTGCGCTTCCGGCGCTGAGCAGCATTGTCGCAGGCCTCGCAAGGACCCACGTGCCCGCGATTACGACCATCGAGGTGTGGGACACCGAGGCAGCCGATTGGGTGGTTGGACGCTCGATCGAGGCAGTTGGCGCCTACCGACTGACCCACCACGGTCGGGCATACGTGGTGAGGGACGACCAGGACCTCGCGTCCGGCACGGTCACGCTGGCAAACGCACAACTGTCCAAGCACCTGGCCAATCTCTGGGCAGGGGACCCCTTGGCGCGGTTCGACGCTGTGAGCGGCTCGGTCGTCGTGCCGATCGGCGCCGACCTGCCCGGGTTATACGCACGCGCGCTCTGTCTCGCGTCGGGTCGCCTCGCGGTCGCTCGTCAGGACACGCGCCTGCTCCAGTACCCTGACGTACCGCGGGACCTCGCGGACGTCATCCACGACCGACTAACGAGTTGAGGAACACCGGTGGCCTATCCGAACCCGTTAGGTGTGTATACAGACATCCAGGACGTCATCCTTCGCTACGTTGACACCGCGTTCGCGCTGCGCGATCCGGAGCTGGTAGCTGAACGCGCCGCTCTTCTGCTGGACAATCAGGGGTCTATCTTCTCCCCGTTGCTGATCGAGCCGGTCCTGCCGTACCCCGGGCACGAGTCCCTCGAGGAAATGGCCAGCAGACATGGGCAGGCGTCGCTCACAGCCGGACGTGCGCTGTTCGGCACGGCCGACGGGATCCGCCTTCGGTGGCACCAAACTCGCTCGATGGACGTACATCTCGGCCAAGGCCCCGAGCGGCACGTCGTCGTCACCTCAGGTACTGGCTCTGGCAAAACTGAAGCGTTCATGCTGCCACTCCTCACGCGTCTCGTCCGCGAAGCCGCGACCCTCCCGGGGGTTCCGCGAGTAGATGAGTGGTGGGCGGCGGCCACGCAGCCTGGGTGGCGTCCGACTCGCGGAGCGACGAAGAGAAGTCCGGCCCTGCGGTCCGTCATCCTCTATCCGACCAACGCCTTGGTCGAAGACCAGATGTCGCGACTGCGGACAGCCGTGCGGCGGTTGAGGCAAGGCGACGGCATGGATCTCTGGTTCGGTCGCTACACGGGGGCCAGCCCCGCATCGGGAGACCGACCCGCCTCGAGCCGAGACCGGCAACGCGTCAGCGAGGCCGCGGCCGTGCTTCGAGATCTCGTCCGCGACTTTGAGGTCGTGCGTAAGAACGACTCCGCCGAGGATCTTCTGGCGCAGTTCTCGGACCCTCGAGACGGCGAGCTCGTCGCGAGGTGGGACATGGTGGCGACACCGCCTGACATCCTCGTGACCAACTACTCGATGCTCAACGCGATCCTCATGCGTGACATCGAGGAGCCCATCTTCGAATTGACCCGACAGTGGCTCCGCGCCGACCAATCGAACACGTTCACGCTGGTCGTTGACGAGCTCCACCTCTACCGTGGCACGTCGGGGGCCGAGGTTGCCATGGTGATTCGCAACATGCTGAACCGGCTCGGCCTGGAGCCAACATCGCCGCAGTTGCGGATCATGGCCACAAGCGCATCGCTGCCTGGGGATGCGACGAGCGCCGCATTCCTCGAGGGCTTCTTCGGCGTCCCGCGAGACCAGTTCTGCATCGAGCCAGGTGAGCAGGTGCAACTGCCGCCAGCGGGTCGCATCGATGTGGGGACCATCAAGGACCTCGCGGACGACGATCTCGCCGAACGCGCACGCTCCGAGGGTTGGGCCGCCACGGTCTCTAACGCTTGCGTCGATGAGGGAGGGAAGGTCAGACCTGTCGATGCCTCGACGCTCGCCGGCCGCCTGTTTGGTGCCGGTCCAGAGGGCGTCGAGGGTTTCCACACTGTGTTGAGGGGGCTCGCGATGCAGTCACCCGCTGAGATTCCCTTCCGTGGCCACGTGATGGTTCGTGGCCTTCGGGGCATGTGGGCGTGTTCCGACCCAAGCTGTAGCGCGGTGAAATCGAGCCTTCGCCGGCGGCGCGTCGGATGCCTGTATTCAACGCCCCGGGCGACCTGTACATGTGGTTCACGAGTCCTCGAGTTGCTCTACTGCTTCGAGTGCGGGGACATCAGCCTCGGTGGGTACGTCGTCAAGGATGTTGAGCCTGGTGTTCGGCTCCTCGGGACCACGGCTGTCACGCCCGGTGAGCGACGAGCGGCCCCTGTGTTCAAGCGAACCTTGAACGAGTACGCCTGGTATTGGCCGTTCCCTGAGGGCTGGGACGGGTCGCTCGAGACTTGGAAGCGCGCCGTCCCCAAGAAGAAACTCGCTCCCGGCGAGGACATCGGTCCGGTCGATGTGACATTGTCCTTCGCTCCGGCGTCGCTCGACCCGCACCTAGGTCTGCTACGGCCAGATGGACCGCCTACTGGACTTGTTCTCGTGTCGTCAGACAGCACTAAGGTGAAGGTACCTGCGCTCCCCGAGGTCTGCCCGCGGTGCGCCATGAGGACCGGCAAGCAGGGCCGCGAAGCATTCTTCTCCGGCACCGTGCGCAGCCCGATCAGAGCCCACACGTCTGGCCAGAGCCAACTTTCGCAGATCCTCGTGTCGCAGTTGTTCAGGAGCACCGGTGATGGCGCGGACTCATCCCGGACAATCGTCTTCACGGATAGTCGAGACGAAGCAGCACGCACTTCTGCTGGCATCAACCTCAACAACTTCCGAGACCAGGTCCGCCAGGCGTTGCGCCAACTCATTCACGGGCATGTGCCCGCTGTGCCGCTGCTGCGGCGCCTCCTCGAAGGTGACCTGTCTGGCCCAGAACGCGAACAAGCGCTGGAGTTACAGGCTCAGGACAAACTGCTATGGGCTGCAGTCAAACTCGACGCAGTCGGGTCTGCTGATGACGAGGACCTGAGACTCATTGCATCCCACGACAACTCTGACGGCGCTTTTTCTTGGCCGGCGCTCATCACGACCGTCACGTCGACTCTGGTCAGTCACGGGATCAACCCCGCGGGCCCGGGCCCGAGCATGGCTGATGTGGGAGATGGGACGCCCTGGTATCGAGCCTTCACAGCTCCTCAGGAAGGCCTCTGGTTGACCGCTGATCGAGGCGTTGTGGCTGACTACCTGGCGGAGAGTCGTCGCGCGAGCGCCATTCAGGTGGCGGCAGCGGTCTTCGATCGTGCAGGGAGAGACGCCGAGTCGACCCAGGTCGGATACGTTGACGTTGCGGCGCCGCTGGATCACAGATGGCCGGTCTCGGTCGAGACGGCCACTCAGATCAGGGCGACCGCGGTTCGGTTACTCGGTCTATCCAGACGATACGAAGGCGGCAGCGACGTGTCGACTTCGATGGCGCCAAAGGCCCTCAAGGACTATGTGGTGGCCGTGGCCTCGCGCCACGCAATCGACGACAAGTCGCTACTCGAGGTTCTCAGCGCCGATCTCATTGCCTCACAGGTGCTCACGACCGACACGTGGACATTGCGAACACAGTCACCCACCGCCCCCCTCGTGGTCCGGCTTCCGGGACCCAGCCATTGGGTCTGCGGAAACTGCGCCACAGTCCACATGCACCCATCGGCAGGAATCTGCTCAACGAGCGGCTGTAATCGATCAGTCCTTGAGCAGCGGCCAGTCGTTAATGCGCCGGACTATTACTCGTGGCTCGCCACTCAGCCTCTCCGTCGTATGGCCGTCGCCGAACTGACAGGTCAGACGACCTTGAGGGACCAACGCGATCGTCAGCGGAGGTTTCGCGGCGCACTGCTACCGCAGCCGTATGAAAATGCGCTCACTGACCAACTCGACGTCCTTTCGGTCACAACGACGATGGAAGTGGGTGTCGATATCGGGTCGCTTCGATCGGTCGCGCTCGCGAACATGCCGCCTCAAAGGTTCAACTACCAGCAACGCGCCGGACGCGCCGGACGAGCCGGACAACCTTTCTCGTTCGTCGTGACCGTCTGCCGGGATCACTCCCACGACGATTTCTACTTCAGCCACGTCGATCGTATGACTGCGGATGATCCGCCGCCCCCGTTCATCGACCTCGGGCGAGACAGGATCGTCAAGCGAGTCGTGGCCGCTGAGTTGCTGCGACGAGCATTCCGGTCGATATCGCAACCACCGGCCCGCACGGGAGACAGCATTCATGGGATCTTCGGCCCGACGGTTGAGTGGGCGGCCCGTCGTCACGCGATCACCAATTGGCTTGCGGCGGCTGCAGACGTGGACGAGATCGCCGCTCGATTCTGTCAGTACACGTCAGTGTCTCCGGAGCCAGTCGCGTCGTGGGCTCGAGGGGAACTTGTCACTGACGTGGACGAAGCACTCGCCAACCCGTTCTTCTCGCACGACGAGTTGAGCGAGTTGCTCGCGAACGCGGGAGTGCTCCCGATGTTCGGCTTCCCCACACGCGTACGTGAACTGTTTCACCAACGAGTCTTCAAGCGTTCCGAACTCGATCGGTCGACCTTGTCAAATCGACCGATGAACATGGCAGTTGCGTCCTTTTCACCCGGTTCCCTGGTCGTGAAGGACGGGAAGGAACACGTCTGCGTTGGCTTTGCGTCCTATCGATTTGAGGGTCCCAAGGCGGTTCCAGCCGACCCGCTCGACAAAGCGCGTCTGGCCATCCGCCGATGCGGGAACTGCCAACGTGTAGACGTCGGAGGCGGCGACGAGTCATCTCAGTGCCGCATCTGCAAGGGCGAGGTCACCGAGATTGACCTCGTACAGCCGGCGGGTTTCCGCACGAAATATCGTGGTAAGGACTTCGAGGACACCGACGACCTGTCGGGAGTCATGCTTTCCACCGAGTTGGCAAGAGAGGTCGACGAGAAGGAGGCTTTAGCCGTTCGTTCGATGGTCGTGGCGGTCCTCGAGCAGGTGGAACTCTTTACCGTCAACGACAACAACGGTCGGATGTTCGAGCTCAACCGACAGAATGACGGCTCATTGGTCTGCGCAGATCCGACGTTGTACTCGGATCCGTTGGCTGAGTTCTTCCGTCAAGGAACACCCGCCGGCAAGGTCGCGATCGGCGATGTCCGGAGGACAGACGTCCTTACTCTGCTAGTCGACAAGGCGGACATTGTCGGCGGGGCTGTCCTCACGAGCGCAGGTCTCTGCCCCGCTGGATTCCCGGCCATAACATCATTCGCCCAAATTCTTCGGCGAGCGGCACATGCATTCCTTGACATCGACGAAAGCGAACTTGTTATAGGCCTGCAGCCGACACAGATCGCCGGCGCCATGACCCATCGCGTTTTCATCGCGGATGCGCTCGACAACGGTGCTGGTTTTGCTGTTGAGCTCGGCGAGCACAAGACACTTGTTCGGCTACTCGAGGATGTCCGATACGGGATAGGCGGGACCCTGGAAGCCGACAGCCACCGGGTCTCTTGTACCGGCTCCTGCCCGACCTGCTTGCGCAGTTATGACAATCGCTTTGTCCACTGGGCTCTGGACTGGCGCCTGGCACTGGATGTCGTCGACCTCGCGCTCGGACTTCCGCTGGCCACTGATCGCTGGACGAATCGCTCGATGGAGGTCGCCGAGTCGATCGCAAAGGGACTTGCTCCTTACTGGAGCACATCAGTGGAACTGTTGGACGGGTGGCCAATCTTGATCATGCCGCGAGAGCAGGTCGCTGTTGTCGTCGGCCACCCGCTGTGGAGTCGAGACCCGACTCGTTATGCCAGCGAACAGGGCCGGATCGTGGCATCGCTGGCTGGAGGCGGTTTACGCGTCACAATGAGTGACGCTTTCGCCCTGGATCGGTCTCCTTTCGATGCGCTAACTCAGGTGGTGGGCCGGTAGCGCCTGCCCATTAAGATCGAAGCGTCTGGCAAGACCCCTTGCGGAAATGGCTGGGTGACGCGATTCAGACGGAATAACGGGGTCCTCCCGCATATGTCACTCGGCAATGTGGCGTTCGTCCGATGGAGCAAACGATGCATGGGATTGAATTCGTGTTGACTCTCTAGGCCAAAATGAAACAGATGTCAGACTGACCGAAAATGCTCCTTACCCACTTCGAAGACACGGAGCAGATTGCCGTCACTGATCCGAAAACCGGATGCTTTTCGGTGATGTGTTTTGAATATTTTTCGAAGGGGGATCGCTTTGTTCAGAGATTTCTTAAGGGTGTCGACTTTCTTAGCCCAGTGATGTCAATGAACTTTTGAGCCGACAAATTTCTTTTGCATCTTGTGGTTCTTCTGTGCTAATTCTTGGGCGAATTCTCTTTCCCTTTTCCTAAGTTGATTGATGTAGCGCTCATCGCGTGGCACATCAATTGTCACGAGTTGTTCATCGGGTCGGTAGGCCGCAAAACACAGGTAATCAAATCCGGTGATCATGAGAATATGTTGAACCTGACCAATGTAGTAGCTGGGAACCTTTCTATGCAGGTCGGTCTTTTCATAAGCCTTCACACCGCATTTGATTTCATAGACGTACTCATTCATTGAATCCATGGCATCCAATGAAGCAGCCAAGAATGGATCTTCAGAGTCCTGAATGACAACCGGTCGTAGTTTTCGAGCATGTTTGGAACTCAACTCTTTACGAGCCACAATCTCTAATCGGTTTCCTTCGCGTGTTGCCGCATTACCAGAGAACTCCCGATGCAGTCCCAGTTTTTCTTCCATCAGCCGACGTGGGCTTGACCACGGGTTTTCGCCCATGATTGTCGGCGCCTCCGAAGCGCCAATCACCCCTCGACGCCAAGTTCGCCACGCATCCGTACCTTGTTCCAGATCGCTAATCAGGTAAAACACGCCCGCCCCCTTTGTTCTAACACTTCACTTGAGTCAACCACAGATCCGCTATTCCCGGATCTGTTTGTAGAACAAAGTGGAATCTTGATCCACTTTTACGTCGTCAAAGCGAATCGGCCTTGACAGAGTTAAGTTGGACATGTCCCGGACTCGAGAAAGAGCAACATACGTCTGCCCGGTTTCAAATGCTCCCACGCCGAGGTCCAGGTGGACGGCGTCCAGGGTTAGTCCTTGGCTTCGGTGAATTGTCATTGCCCAAGCCAATATTGCTGGTATCTGGCGAAATGTCCCGATGACCCTTCTTTCAACTCTTTTTGTGGTTTCATCGACGAAATAATCGTATTGTTCCCAGGTGTTCGTGGGGACCTCGACAACTTTCTTCGCTCCCAAAAGTCGAACCTTTATTGTTTTCTGTGAAAGGTCCGTAACTACTGCAACCGAACCATTCACCCAGTCTTTGGTGTTGTTGGTCAGAACCACCTGGGCACCGATTTTTAGTTCAATGTGCATTGGAACTGGTAGTTGACTTTCTTTGAATGCGCCCGTCAAAATGCCCGTGTAAGAAGTGGGATTACCGGCTAGCTTGTTGAGTCGAGACAAGTTCACCCGATCTACATCTGAATGCCGCGGGCATAGCCAAACCGCCCCTTGCGGCGGATCCTCTGTAATGTCACAATTCGAATTAAGCGACTCTAAAGTCTCACCGAGATTAGTTCCTTCTCGGATATTCGATAAGAGTTGAACGAATTCCTTGTTCGTCTGGCGAAATGGTTTAGTCAATTCCACTGCCTCAAAATCTGATTCTTTGAGAGCATGAGCGGAAAAAAACTTGGCCGTGTCGTATTCGCGTTTAAACAGCGATCTCGTCGTGCTGGTGATGATTGGTGGTAATTGGAACAAGTCACCAACGATTACCAGAGATATTCCTCCGAATGGCTCTGTCGATTTGCGATTCTTTTTTAAGAAATCACTGACCGCGTCTAGGAGATTAGCATTCACCATTGAGATTTCATCGATAATTAAAATTCCCGCAACCAATGTGGGCGATTTAGGTTTGAGGTTGATATCTTGTTCAATAATCCACCCTGGGGGGAAATTGCACAGTGAGTGCAGTGTTTTGCCCCCGATAGTTAAAGCGGCAATACCAGTTGGAGCGCAAAGAATAGTCTTTCCCGCGTATTGGTTTTCGAGCCAACCGATTAACGTACTTTTACCAGTTCCCGCGCCCCCAGTAACAAAAACTATGGGGCAGCCTTCGTCTA
>Ga0105051_10004864_pt1 | contig 15352 bp, 8 predicted proteins | sample FRY02_FD_78383 | JGI IMG/M metagenome (GOLD analysis project Ga0105051, IMG submission 78383) | Freshwater microbial communities from Lake Fryxell liftoff mats and glacier meltwater in Antarctica - FRY-02 (megahit assembly) | ecosystem: Environmental > Aquatic > Freshwater > Ice > Glacier... | reverse complement strand
CTGCTCTCGACGACAAAGAGCCGTCCGATCCCGAGATGGCCGTAAATGTCGCCGAGCGCGAGATTCAGGTGCAGCTCAAAAAAGACGGCGCGGACTGGAAAGTGGTCCGCTCGATCTTCGCCTCTGCCACCGGCTCATTCGACTACGAAGTCGCCGACGACACTCTCCCTCCGTGGCAGATCTTCGAGAGCCTCGATAACTATTGAGAGGAGTGACTACTCCCTACCTCGCCAGCGAGCGGAGCCCGCGCAGCGGGGCGAGGACGATGCCCCCTGCCCCGATCAAGAAAAAGAGGCCCCCGAAAGCGGTGAAAAGGATCCCGCCCATCGAGGGACCCTTTTCCACGACCACCCGCGCAGGATCTGCGGGATCATACCAGCAGGGATAGCTCTGCCCCACTTCGAAACGGGCGAGCACTTTCTCCTGCGAGGCTTTCGAGGTGCTCGAGGACTCCACGATGCGCCAGGTGCGCGCCTCGAGTGCTTTCCCTGCGACCTCGTAGCGGATGTGGAAATCGGGCCGGTAGTGCATGCGTCTCGACAGGCTCGGCGCCTTCGTCGAACTCTTGGATCGCCTTTCCTCCTCGATGATCTGCCTACCGAGAATCTCACAGCGACCTTCCACAAACCGTCGCCCGACCTCCAACTCGGGACGCAGGATCAGGAAGTACCCCAGGCAGATGAAGATCGCCCCGACGAGGAGAAAAATCATCAGGGAAAGACATCCGACAGTGTGACGGCGAGCCATGCGGCAACCCTAGTAAAATCGCCCGCCCGGGGCAAAACTTTATCGAAAAAATCTTCCGTCGCAGGGCGCGGCCGGTCCCGCATCCCCGCCATAGGGAAACGATTGCCATGCCTCCCCGTTTTTCACTACACTCGCAGACATGAAACGCTTTGCCCTTTTCGTCCTATGCCTGCTCGGACTCGCCACCACCGCATCCCGCGCCGGGGAACTCCAGGCGGGGGCAGATGTCACCGACATCACCCCGCTGCCGACCCATTACCCCATCTCCACTGCCGGCTCGATGGCCGCCACCTTCCTCGACGACACCGAGGAGCGCATCCACTGCCGCACCCTCATGCTGGGCGATGACAAGACCCTCGTCAGTTTCACCCTCGTCGATTCCTGCCTCATCCCGCGCGAGCTGGCCGACTCCGCCCGGCGGCTCGCCTCGGCGAAGACCGGCATCCCCGCCGCCCATTTCACCATCGCCGCGACCCACACCCATTCCGCCCCCACCGCCACCCCCGCCTTCCAGTCGAATCCCTCGCTCGCCTATCAGATCTACCTCGCCGAAAAAATCGCCGACTCCATCGCCGCCGCCTACGCCCGGCTCGAGCCTGCCGAGGCGGGTTGGGCGGTCGGGGAGAATCGTGACCAGGTTTTCAACCGCCGCTGGTTCGTGACAGAGCCATACGAAAATCCTTTCGGCGACAGCAGTGACGAGGTCCGCATGAACCCCGGCTACGACAAGGGCGGGGGCAAGGCTTCCAAACCAGCCGGACCCGTCGATCCCGCCATTCCGTTGCTCGCCGTGCGATCCTCACAAGGAGATAAAAAGCCCATCGGCCTGCTCGCCAACTACGCCCTCCACTTCGTCGGCGGCCCCCCGCGCACGGCGGCGGGAAAGGCCCAGCTCTCGGGCGACTACTTCGACCGCTTTGCCAACATCATGGGCGCACTAGTCGCCCCCGGCTGCGAGGACTACGTCGCGATCCTATCCAACGGCACCAGTGGCGACATCAACAACATCAACTACGCAGCGCCCGCGCCCGAGAAAAAATACGAAGCCGGGGAAAAGATGATCGAAGTCGCGCAGTCCGTCGCCGACTCGGCCTTCGCCGCCTACACGACGATCAAATACGAGTCCGATCTCCCCGTCGCCGTCCTCACCCGCGACCTCGACCTCGGCGTGCGCAAGCCCGACGCCACCGAGCTCGCCCGCGCCCACGAGATCATGAGCAGTCCGGAGCAACTCATCAACGGCAATCTAAAACCCGTCGAGGCCATCTACGCCCGCGAGACCCTGCAACTGCGCGAGTATCCCGACACCGTGCCCGTGAGTCTCCACGCCTACCGCATCGGCGACCTCTGTCTGCTCACGACCCCCTGCGAGACCTTCGTCGAGATCGGGCTCGAACTGAAAAAGCTCAGCCCCTTCGGCACCACCATGGTCATCGAACTGGCCAACGGCTACAACGGCTATCTGCCCACCCCGCAACAGCACGCATGGGGAGGCTACGAAACCTGGCGCGCCAAGTCCAGCTACCTAGAAACGGAGGCCTCGGTGAAAATGGTCGCCGCCTTCCGCGAACTCTTCGGGGAGTTGCAGGGACAGTGAGCTATTTGATCGGTTGGAATCGCCGGGCTTCACTCGAATCCCTAACCAACGCCACTCGTAGCCAGGGAGGGAGGGAATCGTGGCTCCGTTTCAGTTCATCGCGCACCGCTGCCGGGATGATCACCTCGGCAAACAGGATTGCGAGGAGATCTTCTTCACCGACGGTAAGAAGTGCGGTGAGTGGCGAGCAGTCCGCCACGATAATCATGCCACGAGTTCCCCGACGGTGAGGAGATCGGCCTCCAGTTCTTCCATTCCGTGTTGAATCGGGATGCGCAATCGACCCAGCAGTCTGTCGGACTTAGAGCGTCTGAGCGAGGGAATTGGGGTTCGAGTCAGGATTTTCATGAGTTTGAGGAGTTTGTGTGAACACAAATGACGAAAACGAGGGGAAATTCGGGCCGAATCCCCGATTTCCGCAGCCGGGTGGGATAAGGCCGACAGGCTGCTAGGGTGGCGTCATCTGTTACGAACATGCCAACCGCAAGATACAATCGCAGCGTCGGCCGACGAGCGGACGAGCGGGACAGGTCCGGCGAATTGGGAAGACTGAGTTCCGTTTTGAAAAGATGCCTAACTTCGCGGCGCAAAGCAAGGGAGTATATCTGTATCGTGCGCGGCCTATGATCCAGCTGCGAGTCGTCGGGCATTTCCTCCCCCTCACGGCAGGGGCACTCCGTGCTTTTGCCAGAATGCCTGGAGATCGGCGCGGGAGCCGTTGAAGACATTTCGCTCCACCGGCCGGTCGAGGTCGCCGAAGTAGGCGGGGTAACGATGGGCACCGTGGCTGTAGACTTTCGCCTGAGAGCGGCCGCCGCTCCACTCGACACCACCATACTGCCAGATCGCCCAGTCGGGCCAGACATTGTATTGTTTCGCCAGCACGTCGGGATGGCCGGGGATGGGGAATTGCGGATACTTGGGATCGTAGCCCTTGTCGTGGGAGTAGAGGGCGATCCAGTAGGGCATGCGGCGCAGTTTTGCTTTGGTGGCCTCGTCAGCTCCGCTGAGGAGGAGCTTGAGATGGCCGCTGTTCTCGAGGTAGGCGACGGGGACGACACCGGTGCGGCTCTCGACGCGGTCCATGAAGCGAAGGATGTCCGACATCCGCGACTGCGCGTCGAAGTCGCCGACGAGGAGGAGGGACGGGGCGGTCCAATCACGGCTGCGGGCGAGAGCGAGGGCACGGTCGATGAACTGGTCGGCCTGGACGACAGCATCGAGGTGATTCTGAAGACGGTAGTAGACGCCCGGCAGCATCCCGGTGCGGTCGGCGGCGGTGAGAAAGTTCGCGCATTTGGTGTCAAGATTGCCTCCCTTGCCGGCCCGGGCGATGAGGGCGGCAGACCCGTTTGCGCTCAGAGCGGAGAGGTCGTGTTCGGTAAAGGCGCGGCCCTCGCGCTGCTTTTCCTTGGGATCGTAGGCCGAGACGTTGATGATCTGCGGCATCTGTCCCGGCGCGACCGCCGCCGGTGAAGAAGGCGTGGCCGGGTCCACGGGGGTGCGGCACTGCGACAGGGTCAGGGCAAGCGCGGCGAGAGAAAGGATGAGAAAGGAGCGGCGGATCATCGGGGGGAAGATCGCATGAATTTGCTGAAAGGATAGAAGCGGATCAGCCCCGGTGGCGACGTGGAAGATACCGCTGCGAAAGAGTTGGCGTGAGAGATGAGGCGCTGTTTTTTCGAAATCTTCGTGACTTCATGCAGGCTGCGGACGACCTTCCGGCACCCGCACATGCCTCCGAAAATCGATCATCCCGCTCTCGTCGATCTACTCAAGCGCGCTTACTCCGGTGAGCGGGCGGCCGCGTTTGCCTACATCGGCCATGCGGGCTCGCTACGCCGACGCGAGGCAGAGAGAGAGGCGGTGCGTCAGATCGAGGAGGACGAGTGGGAACATCGTCGCCAGGTCAGGGGACTGATGGATCAGTATGAGATCGATCCTTCACGCTGGTATGAGCTGAAATTTTACCTCATCGGGAAAATCGTCGGACTGAGCTGTTATGTGATCGGTCGCTTCATGCCCTATTTCTTCGCGGGAAAGCTGGAGCGCGGAAATGTCTGCGAGTATTTCATCATGATGCACCGCTTTCACGAGCTCGGCATCACCGACCACGACGAGGAGCTTGAGATGGGGGTGAAGGAAAAAGAGCACGAGGTCTTTTTTCAGAAGATGATTGAGAGCGGACCCTGGTTGCCGCTCTTCGGGCGAATTTTTCACTGGGGACCCGACACGATTGCCAACGATGTCGATCTCGAAGCACTGAAACCGGTGCCCGAATCGAAGAGCTATTGTCGCACGCGGGGGAAAGGATGAAAGTCCTCCCGTCCGGTCCCGACGCAGCATCAGGCGCGACGTTTGCGGAACCGGCGGACGACAAATCCGCCGAGAGCGAGACCGAGCAGGGCGAGGGTCCCGGGCTCGGGAATGGCGGAGAGGGTGATGGTGTTGGTGCCGTAATCCAGAACGAAGCTGTTCCCGCCGATGGTGTAGACTCCGGAGGTATCGTAGTTGGCGAAGGTGCCGATTCGGCTGGTGTAGGTCGCGAGAGTATAGATCTCATCGCCGTTGAAGGTTCCGCTGAGACCGAAGGTAAGGGTCGAGTTGGTTCCGATCGTGAGGGCACCGGCAAGGATCGCGTCGGAACTCTCCGTGACACCCTGGACGAGATCGACGAGCCAGATGCTACCGTCGCCGAAGCTGAGGTCGTTGCCATTAAAGTCGAGGGTCCCGATGGAACCGGTCGTGGCGAGAGGCCCAGTGCTGAGGGTGCCGTTGACGGTGGTGTCCCCGCCGATGGTGCCATCGCCCCCGAGGGTGGCTCCGGTAGTGACGGTGACGGCTCCGGTGGCGGCGGCATTGTCGCCATTCACAATTAGGGTCCCGGCGCTGACGATGGTCTCGCCGCTGTAGCTATTGGTTCCGGTGAGGATCCAGGTGCCGGGGTTGTCGATCTTGCTGAGTCCGCCGCTCCCGATGATCCCCCCGCTGATCGTGCCGGTGCCGCGTCCGCGGAGGTAGAGCCGGTGCGCATCGAGATCCATTCCTCCCGAGAGGGTGACACGGTCGCCCGCCGCAGTGTCGCCCACGGGGGAGCCGGCGGAAATCGTGGCCGCTCCGGTGAGGCGGAAGTCGTTCGCGTGGGTCGTGGTGCCACCGAAGGTAAAAGCGCTCGGGGTGCCGGGGAAGGTCGAGATCCAGGTGGTCTGGTTGCCGCCCTGGAGTGTCACCTCGCCGCTGCCAAGGGCTCCGCTCGCAGTGACGGTGAAAAGATTCCAGGCTCCGTTGACCCCGCTATTTGAACTCCACTGGGTGCCGCCGGTGTAATTGTTTGTGCTGTTGGTCAGGGTGACGCCGCCGGCGCCGCCGGTAGGATCGTAGATGAGCTTGCCGGCACCGGTGATCTGGCCGCCCACAGTCGTTCCGAAAGTGGAAGCTCGGAAGGTCAGGGAAGTGGCGTCGATCTGCACCGCCGAGGTGACGTTCACCCCGCCTACGTAGTTGGTCTCGAAGATCGGCTGGGTGGCGCCGTCCGCGACAAAACGCAGGGTGCCGCCAGTGAGATTGCTGGTGACGCTGGCAGTGGTATTATCCCAGTCGACGCGGTTGAGGGTGAGGATTGATCCGGTGCCGAGGGTGAGAGCGGGCGCGGTCGTGGCGACTGCCGCATTGAGGTTGCGGATAGTCTCGCTCTGGCCGTTGAGATTCCAGATGCCTCCGTTGAGGAAGACGGTGGCGTTGTCGGCGATCTGATCGGCGGCGCCGAGGCGCAGGGTGGCCCCGGTGTTGACCTGGATGTCGTTGCTGCCGGCGACCCCGTCCCCGGCGATGGCATTGCCGGCCGCGTTGTTCAGTTCGAGGATTCCGGCGTTGACGGAGGTGAGGCCGTTGTAGGTGTTGGCTCCGGTGAGGACGAGGGTGCCGGTGCCCACTTTCCGGAGGGCTCCCCCGCCACTGATGACATTACCCACGGTGAGCACAGTCGAGGCATCAGCCCCGAAGTTGCCGCCGCCGCTGCCGAGCAGGATACCCCGGGTAGCATCGTTGATCGTGAAACTCGCGGCTGCAGTGAGAGTGGCCGCGGCCCCGTCGAGGGTGAGATGCCCGGCGGTGAAGGTCGCAGGCGCGGTGCCGAGATTGGCTTCCTCACTGAGGCGGAGCGTGCCGTCGGTGATCGTGGTCGTGCCGGTGAAGGTATTCGCCGCCGTCAGGCTCGTCGTGCCGCTGCCCGATTGCGTCAGAGAACCGGTCCCGGCGAGGACGCTTTGTATAGTGACATTGCCTGAACCGGAGGCGACGACTCCGATCCCGATCGTGAGGGTCTGACCGGCGGCGGAGCTAAGGGTGTAGTCGGTCCCCGTCGTGTTGCTAAAGGTTGCGCTGCCCACGGTGACGTTCGCTTGCAGCGCCGGCGTGAGATTCAACGCACCGTCGGCAAAGACGACATCATCTCCATTTTGGAAGAGGGTGTCTTTGGGATTGTTCCAGTTCGCAGTCGTGCCGACGTCCCAGAAGGAGGGGTTCGTGGCATCTCCGCCGATCCAGGTGTTGGTGACGTAGCCGATGTCGATGACGATGGCGTCGAGGCCATTGTCGGAGAATCCGCCCGCCCCGCGGACGCCGGCGGTGTGGGTGCCGAGGGTGAAGCGGTTCACGTCGCCGGTGAATCCGCCGGCGCCGTAGGTGAGAACTTTTACCGGAGCGGCTCCGACCGGGGATCCGGTTATATTAATCGTAAACCCGCCGACATTGAGAGCCGTGACGGTGAGGCTGCCTCCGCCGGTAGCGCCGAGCGCGGTGGTGGTCGCGGCATCGATCTCGAGGCTGTGAGTGCTGCCCTGGAAAACGACGCTGCCGACGGTGCTGCCCTCGCCGCCGAGATTCGCTCCGCTCGCTACGGTGATGCTCGAGAGATTGGTGCCCCCGATGACGAGGCTGCCGGCGCTGACCGTCGTCGTGCCGAGGTAGGTATTACTGCCCGCGAGAATGAGGGTGCCGCTGCCGACCTTGGTGAAATTGTTATGGAAGGGCCCCTGCAGCACCCCGGAGAAGGTGGTGCTCTGGTTGTTCGAGCCGACACTGAGGTGAGAGAGGGCGAGGTCGAGATTGGCGCTGCCTTTGAGCCCGCCCAGGTTGTAAGTGGTGCCTTCGGCGAGGGTGAAGTTGGCGCTTTGCAGCCCCGCGTCGCCGGTGTCGAGAGTGCTGTTTTGCAGGGCGTTGGCATTCGCGAGAACGATCATGCCGCCCTCGATGCGAGTGTCACCGGAGAAGGCGTTGGCACTAATGAGGTTGAGGGTGCCATTCCCCACCTTGGTCAGGCCACCGGTGCCGGTGAGGTTTCCGCTGAAGGTCGTGGTCTCGTGATTGCCCCCGAGACGCAACGAGTTGGCGCCGAGGGCGACGGTGTCATTGCCGGCGAGACCGCCGAGACGATAAGTGTTCGCGCCCGCGACGGTGAAGGTGACGTTCCCGGCCGTGGCGGAGGTGAGGGTGCTGTTTTGCAGGGCATCGATATGACCGAGCGCAAGAACGCCGGCGTTGGCAAAGGTCGCGCCCGTGAAGGTGTTTGCCGCGTTCAGGGCGAGGGTGCCCGGCCCCGGACTGGTGAGATTGCCGGGACCGGTCATGACATTCGCGACGGTCAGGGTAAATCCGCTGTTGACCGAGATCGTCCCGCCCGCCGCCGCGAGGGTGACGCCGCGGTTGGTATCGTCGATGCTGAAGGAGGCGGTGGCGTTGAGAGTGCCTCCCGCAAGAGTGAGTTGGTCGGTGGTGAAAGCGAGGGGATTGTTGCCGAGGTTTTGTTCGCTGGTGATCCGCAGGGTGCCTCCGCCGATACTGGTGCGCCCGGTGTAGGTATTCGTCCCTGTGAGGGCGAGGATACCGGGGCCGGAGCTGGTGACCTCGACGACGCCGGTGCCGTTGTCCGCCACGGTGGAGTTGACCGTTAGCAGGTTGGTCGCATGGTTGCTGGTCAGGTAAATCGTGCCGGCGGTGTCATCTGCGCCTCCGGCGGTAAGGATGCCGTCATTGGCGGCGGCCCCGACATTCAGGGCTCCGGCATTGCTCGCGACCATGATGCCGCCCGCCGCGCCGAGGCGCAGGACGTCGGTGGTCCCGGGATCGTAGGTCGCGGTGCCGGTCGCACTTTGCAGCAGGGTATTGATATCGGTGGTTCCGGACGCAGCGGGCGTGACGCTGCCGCTTGCGCCGCCCTCGATGAGGCGAACGTTGGTAGCGGCGGCGGAGGCGATGGTGCCTCCGAGACGATTCACGTCAGTGTAACTGACCAGCCCATCGATATTGCCACCGGCCGCATTGGTGCTGTTGATTGCCCAGTTATTCCCCACTCTCGCCCAACCGCCGAGGATCCCGCCGGTGCCGTTGAGAGTGCTGGTGGTGATGCCATTGGTGGCGCTTTGCGTTCCGGTGGGCAGGGTGAAGTTCACGGTGGCCCCGACGTTGGCGGTGATCGCACCGAGATTCAGGACGGTGCCGTCCGAGCCGCTCGCGGGAATGGTGACAGTCACGTTGGAAGCACCGGGATTGAGGACGAGGCCCGCAAAGGTCTGCGAGGTCGTGAAGCTGTTGGCAGTGGCGGCAATGGCGGTGCCCGAACCGGTCCCGGCAGGGACGGCATCGATGATAAACTGCGTGGCATTGAGGACACTGACGACAAAAGCGCCCGCAGGGATGTTGGTGCCCGTAACGAGTTGCCCGGGCGCAAGGCCGGCCGTCGAGGCAACGATGATGAGCGGCTGGTTCGCACTCCAAGTACCGGCAGACAGCGCGGTGGCAGTCCCGTTGTTCCGACCGGTGAGCTGGAAGGTCCCGCCGCCCAGGGTCAACGGGGCCGATGCCGGGAGATAATCGCTCACCGCTCCGGCCCCGCTCTGGGAGGCGGTAGCGCGGCCGAAGTTCAGGTTCAGCGTGCCTCCGTTTACCGTGAAATTCCCCGTCGTGGAGCTGACTCCGGATAGATTGAGGGTGCCGGTGCCCACTTTGGCAAGCGAGACCGCTCCGGTCAGTCTGCCGTCAAACGTGGTCGAGGCATTGTTGATCCCCGTCGTGAGGGTGGCCGGCGCGGTGCTCGTGATGATGCGGTCGTAGGCGCCGTGGACGGAGAAGATGTTGGTGTTGATGCCCCCGGCCACCTGGTCGAAGCCGTTAAGATTCAGGATGGAGGCAGCGTTGGCGTAGCCAACGCTGAAATTGATCGTCGCCGTGGGGGAGAGGGCATTAGCGACGTTTGTCTGCAGGGTCCCGCCCAAAAGGGAGTTGCTGCCGTAGGTGTTGCCCGCGACCCCGAGGACGATCGTTTTTCCGGCATTATCCATGTAGAGGTTACCGCCGCCAAGCACGAGCGGCTTCCCGGTGATGTTCATGATCAACCCGGCCTGGGCAACAAAGGAGGTCCCGCTGTTGCCATTGGTGGTGGAGATGCCGCCGGTCACATTGAGCGTGCCGTTGCTCTGCCAGCGAACGCTGTCGCTGAGTCGAATCGCGCCGGTGAGGGTGTTGGTGCCGACATTCTCGATGACATTGGCTCCATTGAAGGCATTGGTGAAGTCATCGAGGAAGAGGGACTCGCCGGTGCTAACCCCTCCCGCGAGGGTGAGTCGTCCGCTGGTGCCGATACGGGTGCCTCCTGCCTCCGAGCCAAGGGTGCCGGTGCTCGTGAGGATGACCCGGCCCCGCGAGATAGTGGTAACTCCGTTGTAAGTGTTCGCACCCGAGAGCGTGACGGCCCCCAGACCCGCCTTGGTTAGGCCTGAAACGCCGCTCAATGAATCACTAGTGGTTCCGCTCAGGGTGAGATCGCGCACGGCATTGCCATCCCCGTTCGTGAGCACGAGTTCGCGATTGCTTCCGATCACTACATTGCCGCTGAGGGTGAGCGCGCCCGTTCCCGATTGCAGGATGCCATTTCCGGTAAAATTCCCCGTGATCGTCCCGGCCGCTCCGGTGTAGCGCAGGGTATCGAATGAGGCCCCCGTGCCGAGGGCTCCGACCGCAGCGACATCGTAGTGGACCAGACCGGTCGTATCCGTGACCGCTGCCGCTGTCGCCGCCCCTGTGCCGCCGAGGTAGGCGACGATCACATTGCTGCCGTCGATGGTCGCGAAGCGCGTCGCGGTCCCCGTGCCGATCGTGGCCCAGGTCCCGATGAGGCCGCTAAGCGGGTCGTTAACAATGTTCGTTGTGATGACACTGCCGGCGCCCTGGATATTCAGGGTGGCTCCGGCGCCCCTCGTGAAAAGACCCGTATTGAGCGTGAGGGTTCGCCCCGCCGCGATGTTCCAGAGCTGACCGACGGCCGACTGAATCGTGAGCCCTGACTGGATCGTGAGATCCTGCGTGGCCGCGCTCATGTCGATGCTGACGCCCGCCTGACCAGCCCAGAGCGTGAGAGTGTTACCCGGACTGATCGTGACGAGCCCGCCCGGATTGGCGATGCGGATGCCCTGCCAGGTGACATTTCCCCCGAGCAGCGAGGTGTTGGCCCCGAGCACGGCGTTGGTCCACACGGCCATATTGCTCCGGTCAGGGACTCCGAAGGTCCAGCTTGTAGCGAGATTGAGATTGTTCGTGTTATTGATCTTGATACGGTCTCCCGCCCGCAGGCCAGGCAAAACCGACTGGGCCGCGAGGGCACAAATGAGAATGGCGGCCTTGACGGGGGTCAGGCCGGGGAAGAAAGGGGGTTTCATCTGCTCGATCCGTAACCCAGCCCGTGCGTCGTCGCAATGGCCCGATATGGCTTCATGGAACAGAAAAATCCCGGGAAACCTTGCCACCTCTCAGGAGGCCCCCATTCTTTGCCGCGTCGCATCGTCCACCGGCTCGCAGAGTCGGTAGCCGTCGCCCTGCCGCGGGATCGCAGCGAGGACGCCGTCGCGTTCGCCGGTGGAGAGAAAGTCGAGCCCGATGAGGGCTCGGCCGATGCGTTCACCCGATTGGCGGTAGTTGAAGTAGCAGGGGCTCGCGTCTCCCGCGACGTGGCTGGCGAGGAAGTCGTGGAGCGCCCCGGGCCGCTCGTAGAAGTCGAGGCGGAGGAAGGCGGGATAGCCCAGTAGATCGCCCCGCAGCGGGATGGCGCGGAAATCGACGTCGATCGCTCCGGTGAGATCCTCCCAGGGGAATCCGGCGGCCTCGAGATGCTGCGGCACCGCCGCGAGGAGAGCGGCATCGTCGGTCGCGAGAGTGAAGACCGGCCAGGCTTCCTCGCCGTCGGTCTTTCCGTATTGGAAATCAATGATGTCGATCCCCGCGAAACCGGTGTCGAGGAGTCGCAGCATCGCGCCGGGCCGCTCGGGGATGCGAACGCAGACGCAGACGCAGACGATGCCGCAGGCCCGGAGCGTTTGGCCTTCGAGAGCAGGTGCCCGGGAAAAGCATCAGGTCGCGACCTCATCCACTTCCCAGCCCGGTCGGTAGGACTTCGTGATCCATTCATTGGCGGCGGCGAGATTCGTCACTTTGAGGCTGGCGTGATCCCATTCCAATCTTTGACGGGGAAAACGCACCGCGATGTTACCGAGCTGGACTGCCTCGGTAAGAGGACCCGCGTAGGCAAAGTTGTCCGAGAGGCCGGTATTTCCGTCGAGGCAGGCGTCGACCCAGTCATGCCAGTGATGAGCCGGTCCCGGATCGGGCAGCGTGTAGTCGGCAAAATCTTTTTCAGGATAAAGCTTCGGCGTGCCCCAGTGAGGGATGAGGAGGCAGCCCTCGGTCCCGACGAGGAGCGAGGCAGGCGTCTCGAGCGATGCGGCGGCGGGCACCCCGGCGATCTTCAGCTTCGGCATCATGCCGCCGTCGTACCAGGTGATGCGGAGCGTGTCAGACTCTGTCCAGACGTTGCCGGGATACTCGTAGACGATGGTCTCGCGAAAGGGCCAGACCTGGTCGTTCATCCCCGAGTGCTCCGCCGTGACCGAGAGCGGGTGGGTTAGGTTGAGCGCGGTGTATAGCGGATCGAGGAGGTGGCATCCGTTGTCCCCGATCGAGCCGGATCCGAAATCCTGCCAGTCACGCCAGGTGAAGGGATGGTAGACGCGTTCACCGCCATACTCCCGAAAGGGCGCGGGCCCGACCCAGCTTTCCCAGTTGAGTTCCGGCGGGACCGGAGCGGATTGCGCAGGCGGCTCGAGCAGGCCGGAGCGCCCGTGGCCGGTTGCGGCGATCCAGGTGTGGACTTCCTTCACCTTCCCGATTTTCTTTTCCTCCTGAATGAGGATCTTCGCCATGCGGTATTGCGGCTCGGAGTGGATCTGGTTGCCCATGCGGGTGACACAGCCCGACTTCGCCGCGAGTCGCGCCATCTGCCTCGCTTCCCACACGGTGTGAGTGAGCGGCTTCTGGCAATAGACGTGGAGCCCGCGCCGCAGCGCCTCTTGCGTGATGACGGCGTGCGAGTGATCCGGCACCGAGACATTTACTGCGTCGATTTTGCCATCGAGCTTGTCGAACATGTCACGAAAGTCAGAGAACTTCGGTCGCCCCGGCCAGTCCCGTTCCGCGTAGTCGAGATGCCGCGAATCGACATCGCAAAACGCGACCATCTCGACCTGCGGGTGGGTGCCGATGGTGGAGACATCCTTCCACCCCATGTTGCGACAACCGATCCCGGCGAACCTGAGTTTCTCTTTCCGTGCAGCCATGGAGACAGCCTGCACGGAAGTGCCGGGAAAAGGAAGGACGTGAAGACGGAAGCTTTTATCCCTCTCCATCGTTCGCCGCGCTCCATCGTCAGCCCGCCAGGACGCAGAGCTCCCGCTCACCTGAGGTGTCGCCCCTCGAGGGATCGAGCGCCTCTTTCACCGCCGTTTTGAGGGACCGGAGTTCGAATGGCTTGCAAAGGTAGCCGGCGATGGCTTTGCCCTCGAAGCGGGAGCGCAGCTCCTCGTCGGAGTAACCGCTGCAAAGAACCACGGGGAGATCCGGCGACAGGGCATGCAGCTTCTCAAAAGTCTCGGCGCCGTCCATCTGGGGCATCGTGAGATCGAGAAGGACGAGATCGATGGAATTGTGCGATTCCCTGTCCCCCGGGGAGAGGCTGCGCTCGACGAGTTCCACCGCCTCGAAGCCGTCGGCCGCCGGGATGACGTGAAAGCCGAGTCGCATCAGCTGTCGCGAGATCGTGGTGCGCACGCCGTCGTCGTCATCGACGAGGAGGACGGTGACGTCTCTCTGCAAAGTGGGAGAAATCGGGGCAGTCCCGGGGGCTCGCCGGGTGGTGGGCGATTGTTCCATCGTCGCGGCGGTGGCGACGGGGAGGAGGAGGAGGAGGCGGAAGCCCGTCCCCTTCCCAAGTTCGCTGTCGATTAGAATGGCCCCGCGGTGACCACGCACGATGCCGAGGACAGCAGCGAGCCCGAGTCCGCGGCCGGTGAATTTCGTGGTGAAAAAGGGGTCGAAAATACGTAGCCGGGTCTGCTCGTCCATGCCACAGCCGTTGTCGCGCACCTCCAGCTCGACGTAGGTCCCCGGAGTAAGCGGATCTTTCAGCATCGTCTCCTCGAAGAAAACGCTGTCGCATTCCACGGTGCCGAGACGGATGTCGATGAAGCCGCCGGGGCCGGTCACTGCATCTGCCGCATTGAGGATGAGATTGAGGATGATCTGCCTCAGCTGGGCCGAGTCTCCCATGACCAGCGGCAGCTCAGCGGGACAGTTGAGCCGCAGGTCGGCACGCTTTGTGATCGAGGACTCGAGCAGCGCGGTCATCTCTCTGGCTGCATCGGCGAGGCTGATCGGGTTGATGATAAAATGACCTTTTCCGGAGTAGGCGAGCATCTGCCCGCAAAGATCGGCGGCGAGCAGCGAAGCCTTGCGCGACTCTTCGAGACTCTGGCGGGCAGGGGTGTCGTCGGGGATCTCGGCGAGGCTCATCTCGAGATTGCCGATGATGGTGAGGAGGAGGTTGTTGAAATCGTGCGCGATGCCTCCGGCCATGATGCCGAGACTCTCCAGCTTCTGAGTCTGCTGGAACTGGGTCTCGAGTTTGCGGCGATGTTCCTCCTCCTCTTTCATCCTCGCGTGGACGATGGCTTTGGCGATTTGGTCGGCGACCTGGGAGGCGAAGCTGACTTCATCTTCTGTCCAGATGCGGGCGGGTCCGGTGTGCTCGAAGCAAATGAGGCCCTCGAGCGAACCGGAGACGCGGATCACAGAATCCAGCATTGAGGTGATGCCGTGCGGCTTGAGGAGGATTTCATTAAAGGCGCGGGGGAGTGGATCGCTCTGCGCATCATGCGCATAGATGCATCGTCCGGTGGAGATGGCCTTAAAGTAGTCCGGGAAATCGTCGGCGTAGATCTCGGCTCCGGAACTATGCTCACCGGTCGCGGCGTCGAACAGGTCCACGCAGGTGAGCCTGCCGTCGGCCTCGTAGCCTGTCCAGATGCTGACGCGAGCGGTATTGAGAGTTCGTGCCGCGAGCTCCGACGTGTGGTGGAAGATCGCTTTAAGGTCATTTCCCGCGGGTGTGTGCAGAGCGAGTTGGAGGACGGCCTTCTCCTGGCGACGGATGCGCAGCATCGTATCCCTGAGCTTTTTCTCGTGATCCGCACGGATACTGATATCACGGATCGTGGTCAGAAAGTAAGTCTCGCCGGAGACCCGGACTCGCCTTGCGTTGATCTCGACGGGAAAGGTTCTGCCCGTCTCGTTCGTGAGGACGCCCTGTTCGGTGGACCCGGTATCGTTCTTCTCATCGGGCAGGTTTTCATACAGAGGAGTCGCTCCATAACGACGGAGGAGATCCGGCATCGGCCTGCCTTCGATGGACCCGGGACTGACGCCGAGCAGATCGGGGAAGCGTTGGTTGCAGCTGCGGATGATTCCGTTCTCGTCATGCATCACGACACCGTCCGCCATCGAGTCGAGCAGCACTCTCACGGTCTGGTTGGATTCGTGCAGGGGCCGCACCACTGAGCGCACGAAGAGGATGAGCACCGCAAAGAGTACGGCGATGGAGAGCACCGCGATCAGGGAGGTCCACCGGGT
>Ga0105051_10004860_pt1 | contig 15365 bp, 9 predicted proteins | sample FRY02_FD_78383 | JGI IMG/M metagenome (GOLD analysis project Ga0105051, IMG submission 78383) | Freshwater microbial communities from Lake Fryxell liftoff mats and glacier meltwater in Antarctica - FRY-02 (megahit assembly) | ecosystem: Environmental > Aquatic > Freshwater > Ice > Glacier... | reverse complement strand
ATTTTATATGATGCAATTGCTAAAAAGAAGAAGACAATTGTAAACGATGGTTATACTTATTTACCCAATAATACATGGAAAGGAGCTGGTGTAGCAATTCCTGTATTTAGTTTACGATCAGAAAAAAGCTTTGGAATAGGCGAGTTCACTGATATCAAATTATTGGTCGACTGGGCTGCAACAGTTGGACTTAAAATGGTACAAATTCTGCCGATTAATGATACAACTGCCACTCATAGTTATAAGGATTCTTATCCTTATGCTGCAATTTCAGCATTTGCTTTACATCCTGTTTACTTAAATATCAATCAAATTGCAGGTAAAAAACATAATAAACAATTAAAGAAATTAGAAGCTGAGCGACTTAAGTTAAATAAACTTGCAGATGTAGACTATGATGCGGTAATTAAATTAAAAACCCACTTCATTAAAGAAGTTTATAAAGATGAAGGTGTAAAGGTTCTGCAATCCAAAGAGTTTCAACTATTTTTTGATCAAAATAAGGAATGGCTAACTGCATATTCAGTTTTCTGTTATTTAAGAGACGAATATGGGGTAGTTGATTTTAATAAATGGCCTGCCTATAAAAATTATAATGCAAAAGATATTGAAGAATTGGCTAGTACTAATTCAGCTGCATATAAAGATATTGCATTGCATTATTTTATACAATTCCATTTGCATGTTCAATTAAAAGAAGCTGCAGACTATGCACAAACTAAAGGTGTTATTCTAAAAGGTGATATTGCAATTGGTGTATATCGCTATGGTGCTGATACATGGCAAAATCCAACATTATTTAATTTGAATTTTCAAGCTGGAGCTCCACCAGATGATTTTGCTGTTAAGGGTCAAAACTGGGGTTTCCCAACTTATAATTGGCAAAAAATGCAAGAAGATGGCTTCACATGGTGGAAGCAAAGATTTGCACAAATGAGTCATTATTTTGATGCATTTAGAATTGACCATATTCTCGGTTTTTTTAGAATTTGGAGTATTCCAATTGATGCAATTGAAGGAATTATGGGGCATTTTGTTCCTGCAATACCAGTTCATGTTAGCGAGTTTAATCATAAAAGTATTTGGTTCAATTACGAAAGATATACATCGCCTTACATTACTGAAGATGTGCTTTGGTCAGTTTTTGGTTATGATAATGAATTGGTAAAAAGTTTGTTTTTAGAAAAAACAAATGAAACTAGTTATCAAATTAAACCAGCTTTTGCTACACAGAAATTAGTTGAAGCTCATTTTGCAGCTTTGGAAACCGACGATCAGCACATTAAAATAAAAAATGGATTATTTAATTTATTGAGTAATATTATTTTGTTTGATGCTAATGGTGATGGACAAAATTTTCATTTTAGGTTTGGAATGGAAAATACTACTTCATTCAAAAACCTTGACTATAACACACAATTGCAATTAAAAGAATTGTATGTAAATTATTTCTTTAGACGACAAGATGATTTTTGGAAAGAAGAAGGATTGAAAAAACTACCAGCGCTCAAAAGAGTTACTAATATGATTGTTTGCGGCGAAGATCTTGGATTAGTGCCTGCATGTGTTCCGGATGTGATGAAAGATCTTGGGTTATTAAGTTTAGAAATTCAACGAATGCCAAAAGATGATACAAGAGAATTTTTTCATCCAAACGATGCTCCTTATTTAAGTGTAGTAACTCCATCCACTCATGATATGAGTACTATACGAGGATGGTGGGAAGAAGATAAAGAGCAAATACAGCGATTTTATAATAATGAACTAGGGCAATGGGGCATTGCTCCATTTTATTGTGAAGCTTGGATCAATAAGACTATCGTATTGCAACATTTATATTCTCCAGCAATGTGGAGTGTTTTTCAATTGCAAGATTTATTAGGTGTAAATGAACAAATAAGGCGAGTTAGTCCATTAGATGAACAAATAAATGTGCCAGCAAACCCCAATCATTATTGGCGTTATCGAATGCATATCACTTTGGAAGAATTGAAAAATTCTGCTGTATTTAATAATGAGCTTTCAGAATATATAACTTTATCTGGAAGATAAAAACAAACTAATTGATACTTCAATACAAACAATCTAATCTTCCATTTGAATACCCATTTACTATTTCAAATGGAAGAACCAAAACCAATCAACCTGCATTAATTGTAGAGTTATCGATTGGACCATTTAAAGGTTTTGGAGAAGCTCCTGCAATTGTTTACTACAACATTGCAGTAGATCAAATGATTGCTGATTTAGAACGTAATAAAAAATTGGTAGAAAAATTTGCATTAACAGATCCTGAAAGGTACTGGCATTACTTGCACCACCTTTTTCCTAATAATCCTTTTTTAGTCTGTGCTTTAGATATGGCTGCTTGGGACTTGTTCGGTCAAATGAAAGCAAAGCCCTTGTATGAAATTTGGGACACTAAATGGAGGGAGAATTTACCTCTAACCGATTATACTATTGGAATAGATTCAATTGAAAAAATGGTAGCTAAAATGAAAGCTAAACCGTGGCCAATATATAAAATAAAATTAGGTACAAGCGAAGATATTGCCATCGTTAAAGCATTAAGAGAACATACTGAAGCTATAATTAGAATTGATGCAAACGCAGGTTGGACTTTAGAAGAAGCGCAAGAAAAAATTCCACAATTAGCAAAAATGGGAGTGGAGTTTATAGAACAACCTTTAGCGAAAGACAATTGGGATGGAATGAAAATTCTTTTCAAAGAATCGGAATTACCTTTAATTGCAGATGAAAGCTGTGTATCAGAAAATGATGTAAAAAAATGTCATGAGCATTTTCATGGTATTAATATAAAGCTTACAAAATGCAGTGGAATTACCCCAGCATTAAGAATGATTAAAGAAGCAAGGGTACTTAATTTGAAAGTAATGATGGGCAGTATGAACGAATGCACAATTGGATCTGCTGCTATTGCTCAGTTTTTACCACAATTAGATTATGTTGATTTGGATGGTCCACTTTTGTTATCAGAAGACCATGCAACAGGCATTCATTTTGATTTTGGGAAAGTTACACTTTCGGGGAAACCAGGATTAGGAATTCAGCTTCAATAATTGTATTACTGCTTTATCAATTGGTAGCGACATAGTTGCTTCGGTTAATTCATTCCATTCAACCCAACGAAAAACTTCAGCCTGAATAGTAATATGCTCGATTTGATTGGGTTCAAAATCAAATGGTTCAGTTTTTGTTACTAATCCTGAAATGTCGGTTGCATTAACCCAATAATAGATTGAAACTATTTGATCTTTATTATTAAAAGCAGATATCTGAAAAAAGTCTGTTGTGTAAATATGATCTCCAATTTCTACATCAAGTCCAGTCTCTTCTTTAAATTCTCTTTTTAAACAATCCCTAGTTCCTTCTCCAATTTCTAATCCTCCTCCAGGTAGTTTAGTATAAAAGTTTCCACGGATAAATTCATCACTAACAAGAATCCTTTTGTTGTGATCTATTAAAATACCATATACCCTTATGTTAAATAACGCCATTTGTTAAAACCATTTCTTTTTATAAAAATAGCCACTAATTATAACCGAAACCATTATTGACAAAATGAGTGGTATATAAAATGCATGATTCGAATGTTGATAGGGTAGATCTACGTTCATTCCATAAATGCTAGTTACCAAAATGGGGAGTGAAAGAATAATTGTAATTGAAGTGAGACGCTTCATCACATTATTTAAGTTATTACTTATGATACTTGCAAATGCATCTAATGTACTACTCAGGATATTGGTATAAATATTGGCCATTTCTAAAGCCTGACTAGTATCAACAATTAAGTCTTGTAGAAACTCTCTTTCTTCTTCATTCAGCCCTAAGAAATTTGTTCTATCCATTTTCATCATTAGCATTTCATTGCTTCTCAAAGCCGTAACAAAATAAACAAGACTTTTTTGTACACGCATTAATTTTAACAAATCTACATTGCTGTTACTGTCATACAAGCTTTGTTCGTATTGATTTCTATTGTGGTTGATTTCTTTTAAGTAATCGAGAAAAGTTTGTACAACTTTTTCAAAAACTTTTAAAACCATCATGTTTCTTTTGTCGGGGTGACTTTTTTGAAAGGAGTTTAAAAACTTTTTTATAGCACCATTATCAAAAGAATTTACGGTGATGATTTGATTGTGTGTTAAAATAATACAAATTGGAATAGTAATATAAAATGCATCGCTATCATTAAATGAATTATTTTCTGTAGGGGTTTTAATGATTATCAATTTTACATTATCCTCTGTTTCATATCTTGGACGTTCATCTATATCTAAGGAGTCGCGTAAAAATTCAATTGGAATTTCAAGGTCTTTACTCAGTTCAATAAATTCTTCTTCTTTAAATGGTGGAACTAGGTTAACCCAAACTTCTTGGTCTGATTTATTAATTTCAATAGTTTGGCCATTTATATTTTTAAAATACTGAATCATTTTACTCTTTTATGTGTTGTTTATTGCAAAAGATAATTAAGATACTAATTCATTAGTTTAATTCAATTGAACCATTATAAACGAATACTGCAGGTCCACATAGCCAAATATTATTAAATTCGTGAACTCCTTTTTTATCAAATTCAACAGCTAGTTCTCCACCTTTTGTTTCAACTTCAATTCTATTGAATCCGTTTTCGTTTTTTGCAAAAACAAGCGAGGCCGCAGTAACGCCAGTTCCACAACTGTAGGTTTCGTCTTCTACACCTCTTTCGTAAGTTCTTACAATTATTCTATCAGCTTCTTGTTGAACAAAATTTACATTTATTCCTTTTTCTTTAAAGTTATTGCTATACCTAATTGCTTGTCCGTCTTTCACAACATTTAATTTGTTGATGTTAGTTACCTTGGTAATATAATGAGGTGAGCCAGTGTTTAGTATAAAATCGTTATGAGTTTTGGTAATTGATGTAACATTGATCATTTTTAAATGAATCCAATTGTTTATTCCAAAAAAAGCATCGTGAGCACCATCAGTAGCTATAAAATGATATTGCTCTTTTTTAATGCCAATATCATGTGCAAATTGAGTAATGCATCTACCTCCATTACCGCACATGCTTCCTTCTGCTCCATCTGCATTATAGTATTTCATTTCAAAATCAAAATCGGCAATGCTGTTTAAAAGCATTAGTCCATCAGCTCCAATGCCAAATCTTCTATCGCACAAATGCTTTATTTGGTTAATAGATAAATTGATTGAACCATCTCTATTGTCTATGATTATAAAATCATTACCAGTTCCATGGTATTTAGAGAAGCTAATTTGCATTGTGCAATTTAACTTGAAAAAGGGAATTAAACAGATGAAATAATTGGAGCTAATCTATATTGCATTTGCAGGAGAGTAAAATTTGATATTAATTAAATTATTTCCATGGACAAGGTATCGTAAGGCCCTTCCTTTGTGGAGAACGGAAGATTAGACTAAATTCAAAAGTCTTCAATCTATTCAAGGATGTATTCGAATTTGCCAATGGCACATCGTAGGTAAGACCAGCCTGAAGGTTATTAAAGGATAATCCAAAATAAGGTATAATTGCCTCATTTCCTCTGTACCATAGCCCAATATTTAATATGGTGGGTATTTCCTTTTCATCTAGCACATTTCCGAAATTCATCCCAACGGTATAAGAATTCAAATTGCTTTCATTTACATAAAGTGCATTTGCATTAAAGACCAATCTTTCTGAAATATACGTTTGGAAGTTAGCATGAAAATTATAGCGGGCTGGATCAAATTGATTAGGATCATTTAGAACAGATTTGTTTGTCTTGACAAACCTGTATCCCGATACTCCGATATCAAAACTGGCATTCTCATAGTTAAGTGTATATGTAATGCCAGCAAACATGGCAAAATAAGGCTTTATATTATTCAGATATCCTTCATTTGTAGGAAGAGCCCTGTTAAATCCGGAAGAACCCAGTTGTTGTGCAAAAGTAAGCTGTGAAAAATCAATTAAGGTATTGGCGTAAGTGCCTCCAAGCCCAACAGAAAGGCCATTTGTTTCATCTTCATCCAAAGCCACATGAGAGCTTATTACAAGATTTAGAGATGTGCTTTTATAAGCCCCGGCCAATCCCTTGTCTTGCAGGAACATTAACCCTCCGCCGATATAATTTGTTTCATTGTTTTTTGATCGGAAAAGTTTTCCGTCAAAAGAAATGGAACTGGTTGTAAGTGGTTCCAATCCATCTCCGATCCACTGACTACGATGATTTCCTACCACCCTCCAATTAGCATAACCATTCCCTGCAAGAGCTGGATTAATACTCATTGGTGAAGAATAAAATTGGGAGAAAATGGGATCTTGTGCCACAGTCTTTGTATAGCATGCTACCATCAGTAAAACAAATAAAAATAAATATCTAGTGTTTAGCATATACTAATTTGATCAACGTAATAATAAAGTTTCACCTCTTTTTTCTACCTGAACACCGTTCAAATTCACACCTGCCGAAACCCATATATAGATTCCCATTGGTTGAGCTGATCCATTTACCATACCATTCCATCCTGCATCCTGATTTCTAGTTTCGAACATCAGTTTTCCAAAACGGTTGTATACTTTTAAATACTGAAATGTTTTAATACCGCTTAGATATGGATAGAGTACATCATTCACCCCATCACCATTAGGTGTGAATGATTTTGGAACGAAAATGTCTACTAGGTTATCATCAAATACTCTCACAATTACTGAATCATTGGTAATACAACCACCTGGAGAAATTAGATTAATGAGGTACTCCTGTGTTTTCTGATAGTTGAAATTAACTGAGGAACTATCAGGAAAATCAATACCCCTTGAAGGTGTCCATCTATATCTATAGTTAGAAATTTTTCTAACTGCAATAGGCAAAGGAGTACTCGAATATGCACTCATTGAAGGCATTCTTAAGCCAGGGATCGGAAATTCTATATTAATGGTAGAATCGATACTTATTTTATAGGACTGACAATTGAGTTGAGTAGCTGTTAATTTAATATGCCGCTTACCTGCAAACGGATATATTACTGAGGAATTAAAGCTTCTTCTTGTGGTACTATCACCCATATCCCATAACCACGTTGTTGAACCAATAAAACTAGTGTCGGTTAGATTATTAAAAATCATTTGTTTGTTAATACAATAACTGTCGAAATTAAATTTGAGAACTGGTTGTTGTATATATAGTAAATTAATAGGAGTTGCTGCACTATCTGTGCAGCCATATTTGTTTGTGAATAAGGCATTATATCTCCCTGGTATTAATGTTGCTAAAGAGTCAGAATTTTTACCAGGAATTTGATTCCCATTCAACGTCCATTGGTATCTTAATGTATCTGTAACAACATGAGAAATCCATAGCGTATTGGTAGTATTATTACAGATGTAATTTCCGTTTAAAGAAAACACATTGCCAATTGGAAGTGGGTTTACTTTTTGAGAAAATTGACTAATGTTTACACTATCAACGCACATTTGATCATAAACTCTAATAATAGCCAATGTTTTTCCAGTTGATAATAATGGGGTAGGAATAATCCAGGTGTATGGATTTGTAGTGATTCCGGTTTCTGTTTTTGCTACACCATTATCTAGATAGTCAAAACTCCATGGACCAATACCTTGAAAACTTACTGATAAAGTATCTTTTGCATAGGCACATATAATTGGGTTTCCATTAATAGTTGCTTTAGGAGCAACACGTACATTGATTGTTGCTAGGAATTTACTTCCAGTACAACCCGTGTTACTTGGCGAAACCAAATATACAGCTGTTGCTACACTGTTAAATAAATTTGTAAGTGTATCAGAAACATTAGTTTGAGGTATTATTTGAGGATTTCTCGCTGCTATCATACCTGATGGTGTGATAGATTGTATTGACCAAGTGTATTTTGTATTTGCTGGAACTGTTAATGGAGTTACATCAAAACTAGTTCCACTACAAATCATAGCAGATACATTTGGAATTGGGTTTAAAGGAACACCTACTGTTTCTAATAAATTAAATGTATTCCCTTTGCAACCATTGGCAGATGGAGTAATTGTATATAAAAGTTGACCCGGACTATTTCCAGTGTTTGCTAATATTTGTGAAATGGCGTTGACTGAAATATTGTTTGCAGATCCTCCAATTATTTTTCCAAAAGGGATGCTGGTTGGAACAGTCCATGTATAAGTTGTATTGAGAGGAACTGGACTAGGGATTATATTAAATCCAGAACCTGTACAAATGGTATCAAAAATATTATTTATAAAAGGCAACGGTTTCACGGGAACTGTTAATGTGAAAGTTCCACCTGCACAACCAGCACTTGAAGGTGTTACAGTATAAGTAGCTGTGTCGAATAAATTATTACTGCTGCTTAAAACTTGACTTACCACATTTTGATAAAGAGGTTGGGCACTTCCACCTGTTAAACTATTGGCAGGTGTAATAACAGGATTGCTCCAAGTGTAAACAGTAGAAACAGGTATGGATGTTGATAATGCTGCAAATGTAAATGCAGTTCCGCTACAGATATCTGCAACTATTTGATTAGAAATTACAGGTGTTGGTTTTACCGTTACATCAAGATTAAAATTATTGCCTAGACATCCGTATGCTATCGGAGTTATTGTGTAAATAGCTTTTGCATCATTGATGGTTAAATTCTTTAATAATTGACTGATGCTATCCTGTAAAATACTTTGTGCAAAATTTCCAGATATTGAATTATTCGGACTAGCTGATGGTAAGGCCCATTTATATTGAGTTCCTATAATAGCAGAAGATGGGATAACGCTAAAAAAAGTATTACTACAAATTGTTACGTTTTGATTGCTTATTACTGGTTTGGGAATTACTATTACTGTAACTATTTCAGAGTTACTACATGCGTTTACTGTTGTTGTAAAAGTATAGGGTACTGAAACCGGTAAATTACTCGTATTAACCAGTAACTCATTTGGATAAAATAACCCTGATCCGGAAGCGGCTGCATTACTAATGCCAGGTACAATTGGTCTACTCCAGCTAAAGCTTGGTAATAAAGAATTAGTAGTTGGTGTATAGTTAAATAAAGTTCCGGTACAAATGGATGGCACTTTTAAACTGCTCGATAATGCAGGTGCAGCATTTATAGTTATGATTACTGTTTGTAAATTTACACAACCACTTGGCGTGGTAAGGGTAAACAAATAAGGTACAAGAACTGCTGCGGATGTATTATTTACCAATACTTCATTTGGATTTCCTGATCCACTTGATGCTGCATTGGAAATACCAGTAATAATGGGCCTGGTCCAACCAAAGGCGGTTCCAAATGTGTTACTTGAAGGTGTGTAATCAAATACTGTATTACTGCAAATTGCAGTAGGCGTAAGACTACTGTTTAAACTAGTGGTTGCCGTAACATCAACTATTAGCGTAAATGTTGACCCCACGCAACCATTGGTATTTGGGGTAACATTGTATGTAGCAGTTGCAGGGTTAAGTGTTGTATTAGAAAGTGTGCCTGTAATTAAATTTTGAAGTGTTCCTTGTGCAGTACCTCCTGAAATGGAAAGTAATGGATTAGTAGTTGGTGCTGTCCAAGTATATTTTGTATTAATTGGAATATTTGATGCTGTAAAACTAAATGCACTACCACTGCAATTCTTTGTTATTTGATTAGCTACAACTGGTGTTGGGTTAACCAACAAATTAACTACTTCAGAATTGCTACATCCATTTGCAGTAAGCGTAAAGTTATAGGGAACTATAACGGGATTAATGCTTGTATTTATCAACACTTCATTCGGATTGGTTATAGCAGAAGTTGAATTATTACTGATAAAAGGTAGAACAGGTCGACTCCAAACATAAGTAGTTCCGGTTGTTGCAGATTGGGGCAAATAATTAAATGTTGTTCCACTACAAATTGGATTAGGTGTTGCACTACTTAATTTGGGTAATGGGTTTACAAAAACAGAAACAATTTGTTGATTGGTGCAAATACCAGTTGTTAAAGTGTATAAATAGTTAACTTTAACTGGAGCTGTTGCGGTATTATTCAATAATTCATTTGGATTATTTACACCGGTTGAAGCAGGGTTTGTAATATTTGCAATAGCTACTCTAGACCATGTAAAGCTTGTATTAGCTGAGCTACTAATTGGCGTATAACTAAACAAGTCGTTACTGCAAACTGCTGGAGGAGTTAATGAACTACTTAAAACAGCTGGATTATTGATTGTTACTGAAACAGTAAACAAGCTACCTGAACATGAACCTGCTATAGGTGTAACAAAGTAAGTGGCAACTGCAGGTGCTGAAGTATTATTTAGTAAAAGTCCAAATATATTGTTTGATGCAGTTCCCTGAGATGCTCCTCCAGATAATGATCCTAAAGGTGAATAACTGGGAGAACTCCAAGTGTATTGCGTTCCAGAAGGTGCAGTGGGGGGGCTCACCGAAAAATTACTATTGCTGCAAGCCGTTGTTGAGATATTTGGAAGAACTGTTCCGAATCCAATAGGACTAACGGTTACTATACCTTGAAAACTGGCACCAACACAACCAGCTGCCCAAGGAATAATGGTATAAGTGGCAGTTGCATTACTCGCAGTATTATTACTCAAAGTCTGGTTAATAAAATTTTGCAGAGTGCCCGAACTTGCTCCTGATAATGACCCTGCAGGAAAAATGTTTGGCGTAGTCCAACTGTATTGAGTACCAGTTGGAACACCCATAGGATTAATTGTAAATGAACCATTATTACAAGAAGTAGTGTTAATAGGTGATGCTACTGCAGGAGTTGGTTTTATGGGAACTAATACAGTTTCTGAATTAGTACAACCATTAGCAGAAGTGGTATAAACATATGCAACAATTATTTGTACATTATTCGTGTTGACTAAAATTTCCTGTGGATTTCCTATTCCAACTCCGGCAGAATTTTGAATGCTGGGTTGTATAGCCCTGTTCCAATTAAATATAGCCCCACTAGTTAAAGAAGTTGGAGTATAACTGAATAGAGTTCCGCTACAATTAGCCGTAGCACTAAGTCTACTTGTTAATTTAGGAATGGGATTTACTGTGGTACTTAAATTTTCTTTACTTACACAACCATTTGAAGTATTTAGCGTAAAAACATATTGCACTGTAACTGGAGATACAATGTTATTCACTAAGGCTTCTGTAATAGAAGTTGTTCCAGCAGAAGCAGTATTGGTAATTCCTGCAACTACCGATCTGGTCCATGAAATTGAAGTTCCAGGAATGTCACTTAACGCAGAATAACTTTGCGCAACACCAGAACAAATTTGTGAAATAAAACTGCTGGTATTGGTTAAATTCGCAGTAGGATTTACAAGCACACTAATGTTTTGAGTATTTGAACAATTACCCGAACTAAGGGTGTAGGCATAAACTACTGAAATAGGATTGCTGCTGGTATTAGTTAAAATTTCATTTGGATCTCCAGTGGAAGAAGCTGCCAAATTACTGATAGAAGTTGTTACACCCCTTGACCATGTAAAACTTGTATTAGGAGTAGCGGATATTGGGCTGAAATTAAAAACACTTCCACTACAAACCGGATTCGTTGCTGTATTGCTTAGTTTAGGAGTAGGCTTAACAACTACAGTTACAATTTGTTGATTCGTACAAAAACCAGAATTTAAGGTATAAACATAATTTACATTAACATCAAGTGCACTAGTATTAATTAGCGTTTCGTTAGGATTATTATTGCCCGATTGAGGCGGTGTATTTATATCAGAATTAATTGACCTTGTCCAAGAAAAGCTAGTATTAATAGTAGCTGAACTAGGATTGTAATTAAAAGCCGTTCCACTACAAATTGCTGTTGGTGATAAACTGCTGTTAAGTGTTGGTATAGGATTTACTGTAACTACCAAACTGAAATTAGAATGGCTTATAGTAGTAACATTGTAAGTTACAGTGGCAGCATCCGGACTGGTATTGATTAATGTTTGATTGATGGAACTTCCTGAACCATTAAATTGTCCAGATACAGTTCCTGTTGAACCTGCTACCGACCAAGTATATGTTTCTCCGCTAAAAGGATTATAATTAACAGGCGTTCCGTTACAAACTGCAATTGTGTTTTGTGCAAGAAGTGTGTTTGTAGAAAGTAGTAATATAATTACAATGAAAACTATCCAACTAAATATTTTCTTATTAAGCTTCATTTTTAGTTGTTAATATTTTGATATAATAATCATGAAATGAAATTTCAAAAAAATACTAGTTAAAAAGATATGGTTTTAGAAAGAGGCTTCCTATTGATAGTGGGCTATTTGTAAGATGCTTTGTTTATGTATAAAGTTGCCTTTCAAAATTATATCATGAATTGTCCTCTATTTCGGGATTGTTGTCAGTCTCGTTTTTGTAAAACTATGTATCCTCAATTGGGATTATATTTCATCTTTACAGTTATTTCTTACATGAATTAGATAAAGAAACTGATTCATGATCCTTCTTATCATATTATTGAACAATCATTTGTGATCGTTCTCTTTTTTATATAATTGTTGCATTCTGCTTACTTTTCTAGAATAACTTGTAGTAATGTTTTTCATTTTATTAACCAATTTCGTATATAAAATTAATTATATGCATAAATAAAAAGCAGGGTTAAACAACCCTTTTATTTTATTTCTCTATTTGCTGTTTGGTTTTAACAAATCCAATATCAGAAACTCCCAAAATGGGCATCTTCATTTATGATTAATCTGCCAAAAAAATTGTTGTAGATGATAAAAAATTAATTGCAGCTATACGATAGTGCATTTGCAGGAGAGCAAAATTTGATCAAGGCACTGTTCTAAACTTGCTAGCTCGGTATTGTTAAAATGACCAAGATTCTGCGACATTTTAATTTGTGTTTTTATTTCTGCATAAACTTTAATGAACATTTCAATGTTTCTCTTTAGTATTTGCTTGCTTTCACTTGTTATTACAGCGTACAAACGGTTACAAATTAAAATAATTGATCTTTTTAATTGGTTGTTGAGTACAAAACGTTGTTCTAGGGGTAATTTGCTAGTGAAAGTAAATACGTTTTCCGCTGCCTTAATAGCATGATGATATACTGTAATATCTGGATTAAAGGATGCGGACATGTATACAATGTAGAATACAGCCAAATAAAAAAAAATATTTATTACATTTTACACAATATTTCTAGTGCTTTTACAATCAAATTTTCTACTGCTTTTGTGCCATCTTTACTAAAAGTTTGTAACACCCTATTTGCTACTATAGCATTGAGACTCAAACAATAATGATTTAAAAGTTTTCCTAATCCGTATATGCCACTTGTTTCCATTTCAAAATTAGAAATTCGATGATTGCCATACCTGAAAGTTGGTAGTAGGTTTACGAGGTCTGGATACTGAAGTGCTAGGCGTAAAACCCTGCCTTGTGGACCGTAAAATCCCGGACAAGTAACAGTAATACCTTGGTGAAAACCTTCAACAAAATGTCTTTGTAAAGAAGGTGCGGCGGAGGCTATGTATGGCGATGCAGCATGTTTCCCCATCTTAGTATGGTTAATGAATTCTTGGAGAATTGCAAATTCTTCATCATTATTTTCTTGCTTATAAAAATTCAGAAGGTTATCAATTCCTAAACCATGAGTACTTGCTACAAAGCTATCAACTGGTATATCCGCCTGCAGTGAGCCAGATGTGCCAACCCTAACTATTTTTAATCGTTGTAAAACAGGTTTAACTGTTCTATTTTCAAAATCAATATTTGCTAGCGCATCAAGTTCATTTAATACAATATCAATATTATCTGTACCAATTCCGGTTGAAACTACCGAAATACGCTTGTTTCCAATAAATCCTGTATGAGTAATAAATTCACGATGTTCAAATTTGCCTTCAATACTATCAAAGTGCTTACTAACAGTTGCAACCCTATCAGGATCACCAACAGTAATGATTGTATCTGCCAGTTCTTCTGGTCTAAGATTTAAATGATAAACTGCGCCACGGTTATTGATAATTAGTTCACTTTCAGCTATTCTATTCATATTCAAGCAATTTAGGAAGTAAATTTCGGGAAATACTATTTAAAATTTTAAAATTAGTTGCTTTATGCTATTTTTGCCATCCAATTATTGGTCCTGTGGCCGAGTGGCTAGGCAAAGCTCTGCAAAAGCTTCTACAGCGGTTCGAATCCGCTCGGGACCTCCCTTTTAAGGACTACCAAATGGTGGTCTTTTTTTTGTTTGATTTTAAGTGTAACTTTTGTAACAGTATCTCCTTAGCCGAATGTACATTTTTGCGTTCTAAAATTAAATTAATGGTAATAGTTGGATTTTTATTAGCTGCTCTTGTGGGTATATCGCTTGGCCTAATTGGTAGCGGCGGTTCTATCTTAACTGTCCCTATTTTGGTATATGTTATGGGGGTGAATCCAGTTTTAGCAACTGCATATTCATTGTTTATTGTTGGCTCAACTGCACTTGTAGGGGGTATTCAAAGTGCAATGCAAAAAAGAGTTGATTTCAAAACAGTACTTATTTTTGGTATACCTTCTATTGCAGCAGTATACTCTACTCGATTATGGATTGTTCCATATATACCTTCTGAAATACTGTCTATTGGAGGAATTGTAATTACTAAGTCAATTGCTCTTATGGTTCTTTTTGCAGTAATTATGATTCTAGCTTCTATTAGTATGATCAGACCAAGTAAAAAATCTGCCGTAGATGAATCAGCGCCATTAGTATATAATTATCCAATGATTTTATTAGAAGGAACTCTTGTTGGATTACTTACAGGATTGGTAGGAGCTGGAGGCGGTTTTTTAATAATACCAGCACTTGTATTATTGGCTAAAATGCCAATGAAACTAGCTGTTGGAACTTCTTTGTTCATTATAGCTGCAAAATCACTTATAGGTTTCACAGGCGATTTGCAAGGTTCACAATTAATTGATTGGAATTTACTACTAACATTTACTGGATTTGCAATAGTGGGTATTTTTATAGGTATTGTTTTATCTAAAAAAATACCTGGTGAAAAACTCAAAAAAGCATTTGGCTGGTTTGTTTTAATAATGGGAATTTACATTATTGTTAAAGAATTATTTTTGCCAAATCTTGGGTCTCATTAAATGCAACAAATGTTACGAAACAAGAACTTTAAAATTCAGATCTTTGCATCAATATTTAATTAAGCTCAAAACACAATAATATGTTTTTTCAACACATTTACGACAAAAGTTTAGCACAAGCAAGTTATTTTATAGGGTGTCAAAAAGCAGGTGTTGCTGCTGTTATTGATCCTAAACGAGATGTGGATACTTACCTTGAAATTGCCAAGGCCAATAACATGACCATTACGCATATTT
>Ga0105051_10004857_pt1 | contig 15368 bp, 13 predicted proteins | sample FRY02_FD_78383 | JGI IMG/M metagenome (GOLD analysis project Ga0105051, IMG submission 78383) | Freshwater microbial communities from Lake Fryxell liftoff mats and glacier meltwater in Antarctica - FRY-02 (megahit assembly) | ecosystem: Environmental > Aquatic > Freshwater > Ice > Glacier... | reverse complement strand
TTTGTCTGTACTAGGTGTCGGATCAGCCGGTAGGCTTGCAGATGTGCTGGGTGCCAGACGGACGGCCACGCTGACCTTTATCTGCACATTTTTAGGGTTGGCCAGCCTGTTGGCCCTTACGCTTTATCCTTCGCATTGGTTTTTAATGACGTTTGTGGTGTTTTTCGGGATCGCCCAAGGTGCCCGAGGGCCCATTATTTCCGGACTTTGTTCAAGGCTTTTCCCTGGTCGTGGCCTAGCGACCATTTATGGTGTGATCTATGCAAGCATGTCGATCGGTGCGGCAGCAGGCGCCATGATGTCGGGTCTGCTTTTTGATTGGACGGGCGGCTACCAAGCCAGCATCATCTTTTCAATGCTGAATGTCATGTTGGCGGTGTCACCGTTCTGGGTTTATCGTGATCTCAGACAGTTCGGCTGAAAATAGCGTGTACGTCAAACGATGGAATCTTCTATGACACTCAATTTGGTGCAGCGTTTAAAAGCGGTAGCGTTGAGCGGGCTCGCAGTGGTGTGCCTAGTGCTTTTTGCGCAGACAGCCCACAGCGGGTCCTTATTGAGTGCACTGATGGATGGTCAGCACGTTCTCATGATTCGTCATGCCGATGCTCCGGGATTCAGCGACCCCCCAGGCTTTAAAGTCTCAGAGTGTTCAACTCAGAGAAATCTGGGTGAACGTGGACGTAGACAGGCGCGTGCCTTGGGTGAGTGGTTGACGCAGCAGGGGATCATGTCGGCTCGAATGCTCAGTAGTCCTTGGTGCCGCTGCATGGATACTGCGGCGCTCATGGCAAAAGGGCCTGTGCAGCCAGTGCCACCCCTAGGTTCATTTTTTAGGGATATGTCGGAGTCTTCCCAGCAAACGATGGCGCTTCGCCGGCTATTGGCCGCCCAACTCAAGGTGTCGCCTTGGCAGCCGATGATTCTGGTGACGCATCAGGTCAATATTTCAGCATTCACGGGTACCTCGGTTGGTCAGGGTGATGTGATGCTAGTCAAAGTCAGTCCAGAGGGGACTTACGTCTCTCATCAGTCGATTTCAGTCCCTAAATTCGATTGATCGAGATTAAGGTGATAATTGCGGATCTTTAGGATTCGACATTAGGGGCTTGAGCGGTATGACCGACCAAACAATTTATTTATGGAAGGCATTTTTTCTTGGCATTGTCGAGGGGATTACAGAGTTTTTGCCGATCTCGAGTACTGGGCACCTGATTCTCTTTGGCGAATGGATTAATTTCGAGTCCAACGAGGCAAAAGTCTTTGAAGTCGTCATCCAGCTTGGATCGATTCTGGCTGTCGTGTGGTTTTTTCGTGGACGTCTTTTTCAACTGATTAAGGGCACACTTCGACGGGATCCTGTAGAGGTGTCTTTCACACGCAACTTGTTGATCGCCTTTTTACCCTCAGCGATTATCGGGCTTTTATTTATCAAAGCAATCAAAGCCTTGTTTTTTCATCCCGGTGTGGTCGTCGTCACTTTGGTACTCGGTGGCTTGATTATGCTGTGGGTCGAGCGTCGTCGGCCCGCGACAGGGCCGGGGGCGGTATCGGTTGCCAATCAAGTCCAGATGTTAGAAAAAATCACCTGGAAGCAGGCATTGGTGGTGGGCTTTGCCCAATGTCTGGCGATGGTGCCCGGCACCTCTCGCTCTGGTTCCACGATCATCGCTGGAATGTTGGCCGGTATTCAACGCAAAACTGCAACAGAGTTTTCATTTTTTCTCGCGATACCAACGATGATGGCGGCGGCGGTCTATGACATGTATAAACATGCGAACTTGCTCACGCAACAGGACATGATGGCCATCGCGGTGGGTTTTGTGAGTGCTTTTATTTGTGCGCTTTTAGTCGTGCGTGCCATTTTGGTCTTTGTGTCTAAACACACCTATCGGGCATTTGCCTGGTATCGAATTGCTTTAGGTTTAGTGGTCGGATTTTGGCTCTGGGCCTAACGGTTGCTCAACGCGGTTGCCAATAGCGGTTACCCATTCAAATTCAATGAATAAAAAGGAGATATAGGATGCGCTTATTCAGTTATCAGGACAAGAACAATCAAAAACGCGTGGGTCTGCTCAAAGCGGCAGGCTCCGAGCAATATATCGATCTGGCTGCCACTGATCCGACGCTGCCCAAGAGTCTGCTTGACATCATTGCGACCCCCGGGGCAATGGAGCGCGCGCAGCAAGCAGGCAAAAATGCTTCGGCCGTGATGGGTTCTATCAAGGATGTGCGTTTCATCCCGTTGATCGATCGTCCAAGCAAAATTGTCTGCTTAGGCTTGAACTATGCGGATCACGCCGCTGAAGGTGGACATGCGCGCCCCGAGTACCCAAGTTTTTTCATGCGTGGCCCGAGTTCGATGGTCGGCCACCTCGAGCCGATGATTCGTCCCAAGGTATCCGATAAATTTGACTACGAAGCCGAACTCGCATTCATCGTAGGTAAAAAGGCGCGTCATCTGACCGCACAGAACGCACTCGAGTGCGTGGCTGGCTATAGCGTGTTTAATGACGGCAGCTTGAGGGACTATCAGCGAAAGTCGAACCAATGGACCATTGGCAAAAACTTCGATGCAACGGGTGGGTTTGGTCCATGGCTGGTCACGCCGGATGAGTTACCACCTGCTGCGGATGGACTCCGCATTCAGTCTCGTCTCAACGGCCAAATTATGCAGGACGCCAATACGAAAAGCTTTTTGTGGGGCGTGGTCGAGACTCTGGTGCTGATTACCGAGTGTATGACGCTTGAACCAGGCGATGTTGTGATTACCGGAACACCGGCTGGTGTGGGCTATGCCAGAAAGCCACCGGTCTTTATGAAGGATGGTGACATCATCGAAGTGGAAATCGAAGGTGTAGGCGTGTTGAGCAATCCGATCGTTGACGAGAAATAATAAAAAGCACTTCACCGCCGAGCGGACTCGGGAGTGATGTGCCTTTTTTTGGAGTGCCTTTTTTCTTAGACGACGCCTTGCTCTTGGAACTTGGCGATCTCTTCGGTGGAATAGCCAACTTCTGACAATACCTCTTGTGTGTGTTCTCCCCACTGCGGTGCAGTGGTGACAACATCGGCAGGTGTGCGACTCAAGACAGCGGGTTGCGTGATGAACCCTTTTTCTGTGCCTGCTTTATCTTTGACCATTTTCGAGATATTGGCTTGCTTGACGTGTTTGTCCTCGAACATTTGAGGCACGTTGTAGACCGGGCCTGCTGGCACGCCTGCATTGTTTAACGCTTCTACCCAGTACTCAACTGTGTTGGTGCGAAACACGACGTTTAAAATCTGATTGCAACGAACACGATTGACTGTCCGTGTTTTTTCATTTGAAAAATCAGGATCAGCGATCCATTCAGGATGCTCCATGAGCTCACACAATCGTACCCAGTTCCCCTGACCTGACGCGCCGAGGTTAAACACGCCGTCACTCGCTTCAAACAAGCCCATTGGCGTGGAGGTTGGGTGATCATTACCCGCTTGACCCGCAACATCGCCTTCGTTGAGGTAGCGAGCCGCCTGGAAGTCCATCATGGCGATTTGTGCGTGCAGCAGCGAAGCATGCACCCACTGGCCTTGGCCAGAACGCTCGCGCTCTAGCAACGCGGTCAGGATGCCGATGCCAGCATAGAGGCCTGCACTCATGTCGGCGACCGCCAGACCCGCGCGCACTGGACCCTGTCCTGGGATGCCGGTGACAGACATCAGACCACCCATGCCTTGCATGATCTGGTCAAAGCCGGGACGACCCGCATACGGACCTTCTTGACCAAAACCGGAAATGCTTGCCAGAATGATGCGTGGATTGACCTTGGCGAGAGACTCGTAATCAATACCGAGTTTCTTTTTAATATCGGGACGCCAGTTTTCAACGACCACATCGGCCGTCTTGACCAGACGCATCATAATTTCTAATGCACCAGGTTTTTTCAAGTTGAGCGTCATCGCCCGCTTGTTGCGGTTCAAGTTTTGAAAGTCACCGCCTTCGCGATTGCCAGCGAACATCCCTTCGTTTGGATCAACGCCCTTTGGGGGTTCGATACGGATGACGTCGGCGCCGAAGTCCGCAAGTAAACGCACACAGTTCGGACCTGCACGCACACGCGACATGTCGAGAACACGGAGATTGGATAGTGCCGATGAAGCCTGGATTTTGGACATGATTTCAGAAATGTGTTGATTCAAAGAAACAGCCGGACCGCACGTTGTGAGAGTTCGAATCGACGAGCCGGATGACTGTATGTTTTATATGTTGCTTTGAGAATTATTGCAAGAGATACTAGAGGGCGAATAAACAACTAAAGCAAACAACTGAAAAGGATTTTCATGGCTGAGTTACTCATTACAAAGAAAGCGGCTGTTGGGACGATCACCATTTCCAATCCAAATAAAATGAACGCGATGTCAGTCCAGATGTGGATGGACTTGCCCAAAGCGATTCGTGCTTTTGATGCCGATCCCGAGGTGCGTGTGATTGTGATCACGGGTCAGGGTGAAAAGTCGTTTGTGTCCGGTGCGGATATTTCCCAGTTCGACACCTTGCGTAGTTCCCCAAAGACGCAACAAGATTACGAGGATGCGGTAGCCGATTCAATGATCGCGCCTCTTGAGTGCTCCAAGCCAATCATCGCGAAAATTCGCGGGTTCTGCTTTGGCGGTGGCTTAGGTTTGGCGGCGGCTTGTGATATCCGTATTTGCTCAGAGGACTCGACGTTCAGAATGCCAGCGGCACGCCTAGGCTTGGGCTATAGCCACACGGGTATCAAACGTTTTACAGACGTGATTGGCTTAGCGAACGCAACCGATATTTTTGTGACCGCACGTCGCTTTGATGCACCAGACGCTTTGCGGATGGGTTTTGTTTCGCGTGTCTGTGCGGCCTCTGAGATTGATGCCATTGTGGATCAATACACACAGGCGATTTCGGAAAATGCACCCTTGACGGTCGCCGCCAGTAAATTCATTGTGCGACAGGTATGCGCGCATCCCGCTGAGCAGGACTTAGATCGCGCTGTTGAAATGGTTAAAACGTGTTTTGCGAGCGAGGACTTTAAAGAAGGTCGTGCGGCGTTTATGGAAAAACGTCCCGCACAATTTAAAGGTCGTTGATAGGTCGTTAATAGGTCGCGAATAGGTCGTGAATGCGTCCTGAATTCGAGAAAGCGGTGTTGGCAGGGTCGCTAGCACCGCAGCCTCTGTCAGTGTGACTGAGGCTTCACTTAAGCGTTTTCTCTTTTTGGAAACTGCATGCACAAGATCGCCACACCTTCTTTGCCGGCGGTGATAACAGGAGCTGGCTCGTTAGGTGCTACAAAGATCAACGAACGTTCTGTGGCCGCCTGTTGATTGATCTGGCACTGGCCTTTTAGGACGAGCCAATACTGGCCACGCCCCGAGTTGGGTGTGGGGCCCGTGATGGGGGCGACCCCGGTCGTTTGAAACAGTGTGCTCATCAATCCGTCGTCCTCTGCAGGCACGACAATTTGAGCGAGCACACCCTCAACATGGGTCGGACCCTCTGCGTCACCAATGAGCGCAGGAATCGAGCCCAAGCCATGACGATACGATTTGGTGCGTCCCTTTAAAGCCTCGCGATGCTCGGGCATCCAGCGTGCGCCGGGGTCCCAGCCGTTGCGTAAGGTGTAGTACTCGACGCCAGTACTATCGGCATGAATCGGCGCGTAGGGCGTAAATGCCATCGCATAATGAACAGTCAAGCCCTCGATGGGTTTGATCCCGAACTTACCTTCGCCAGAAATAAACACCTGAAACTGATCAGCCTGATGATAGTGTCCAGGAATCATAGTGTTGGGACCTTGCTCGACCAGAAAGGCGATCGGTTCAAGCGGGGGTGGAAAGGACTCAAGGGGTCGACTTGGCAAGCCTTTGGCACGACGCTCAACTGAGTTGATGCCGACATAAGAAGAAATCCAAGTATCCGTACCATTTGGCAAGCGGTAATGATTGCGCTGATTGCGCGCCTGCTCGTGCGTGATAACAGAGGTCATGTCCAGTCTATCTCCAAGGGGTCTTGTTTTATGTTGCTGTGCTACTGCAATCAAACCTATGTGACTATCTTAACTGCACTCTGACGGCTCTGTCGATCATGCCGTCATCGCTAGGCGAAACGTTTCTGGTACGTCAACGGGGCGTTGTGTGAGCCGGTTGACGCACACATGAACAAACAGACCCTGAGCGGCCGCTTCGTCTGCTTCCTCGTTAAAGACTGCGACCTCATAGACGATTGAACTGCGACCGAGTCGACCCAGCCGCACGCCAACCTGGATGACGCCAGGAGAGGAGACTTGACGCAGATAGCGACACTCAGAGGCCACGACGAGCGTTTGGTACTCGCCCGCCAGCACAGAGCGCATCGCGTGGTGCATCAAAAAACCATCGACAGCGGTATCAAAAAATGAATAGTAGTGCGCATTGTTGACATGTCCATACGAGTCATTGTCAGCCCAGCGAAGGGTAATGGTTTCAAAATAGCTGAAGTCGCTCTTGGAGAAAGGACCAGCACGTTTAATTTCTGAAGTGGGTTGGCTCATCGTGATGATTCGTGATCGCGGAAGTGGTTGTCATTAAACACTGAGTCAGCTGTTGATCAGGCGGGTCGATATTTGGTTGAAATGAGGCATAGCGCGACAAAGGCACAAAAGCCCAAGGACCAAGAGAGCCAGAGCACGTTCGAGCCCCAGTCGGTGAAGGCCAAACCAAACAAAAAGGGTGCGGCGGCTTGTGCGAATTTAGAGGGCATCATGAGCCAGCCTTGTCGTTGCCCATAGCCCTTGGTGCCAAAAATCGAGAGTGGGAGTGTGCCGCGAGAGATGATGATAATACCGTTGCCAATGCCATGCAAAATCACAAAAACCAATGCGAATGGCGCACCAAATATCAGCAGCAGTGTTGCCCCGAGTGGATGGGTCAACGCAGCCAAGCGGGTGCTGATGAGTGGGTGCCAGCGTCGCATAAAAAAGAAATCAATGAGTCTGCCAAGCACTTGCGAAGGCCCAACGAGCGAGCCAATGGTAAAGGCGAGGGCAAGCGGTACACCCATTCCTTCGAGCATACGTGGCATGTGAATCATCAGCCCCATGCCCACAAAAGAGTTGGCCGCAAAAACAAAGGCCATCAAGAATGCGGTGGTCTGAGTGGGGGTGGGCGCAGGTGTCGTGTCGAGGGGCGTTTGGATGGGGGGTAAAGTCGAAGCAGGAGAGGGCGTGGCGACTGGTGAGGGTGTTGCCGCCTGTGTGGCGTCGGCCGCAGTCTTGACGCTCAGCGGGCTCGGGAGCAAACCGTTGAGCGGCAATCCGACCAGAATGTGGATGCACGCCCAGAACCAGCAGACCCCGCTCCAACCGTATTTTGATTCAACGTAGACCGACACCGTCCAGGCGACAAAGCTAGCGAAGCCTGCGATCAGGGTGATGCCCGTGATTGCATTGCGTGAACCTTTTCCAAACAGCCTCACAATGGCGGAGAAAGCGACCTCGAAAAGACCAGTCGCCATTCCGAGTCCGAGAATAGCGTACGCAAAGAGAACCGACCACACGCCTTGCGCAAACCCTAGGGTCGTCAAACCAATCGCAAAAATGATGTTTGACAGCATCAGTACGGGCCGACCGCCCAAGCGGTCAACCAACCTGCCCGCAATCGGACCGGCAAAGGCAGATACAGTGAGGGCCACTGAAAAACCTGCAAACAAGATCGCAGGCGACAAACCAAGCTGCTGACTTGCGGGCATGGCAATGACGGCAGGGAGGTAATGCGCGCCTGCGCTCGCAATCACTTGGGCGACCCCAGTGGCGCCAACGGCGCGATAAATTGGTGAGGTCATCTGGTTATGTTGTCAGTCTCGGGGTTATTTTTTCTCTATTATCCACTTTTTAACCCTTTCCTTTTTGTTTGGACGCAGGGGGCGCCACTGAACGAAAATTACCTGAAAAAATGACCGACATGGCGAGGTTGTGCGATTAAGGCCTAGGCTTTAAGCTTGGGATTCATTTTGTTCAATCCCCGTGACCCCCGTTTTTCTGTGAGCATCGTATGAGCCGTCAGCAAGCCATTGATTTAGCTACCGCCTATTTTGACCAAGGTCAGTTTCAAGCCACCCTCGCGCGACGCGTCGCCATGCCGACTGAAAGTCAGGAGCCTGGCAAAATCCCGGTGTTGACTTCTTATCTGACTGAAGAGCTATCCCCCTTGCTGAAGAAGCTGGGTTTTGATTGCAAAATCGTACCGAATCCCATCGAAGGGGGCGCGCCTTTTCTCGTCGCACAGCGCACCGAGCCAGAGGCGAACTTTACTGTGCTGACCTACGGACATGGTGACGTGGTGCGTGGCTATGCCCCTCAGTGGAAGGAAGGATTGGCGCCCTGGGAGCTCAACATTCGCGGTGATCGCTGGTACGGGCGAGGCACGGCGGACAATAAAGGACAACATACGATCAATCTCGCCGCGCTCGAGCAGGTGTTGACCGCTCGTCAAGGCAAGCTCGGCTACAACGTCACCCTGCTGATCGAAATGGGTGAGGAAATGGGCTCGCCAGGCTTGCGTGAGATGTGCGCATTGCATGGTGATTTGCTCAAAGCCGATTTGTTCCTCGCCTCTGACGGCCCGCGTGTTTCGGCGTCAAGACCCACCCTTTTTCTCGGTTCACGTGGCGCTTTTAATTTTGAATTGAGGTTGAATGTCCGTGAAGGCGGCCATCACTCTGGTAACTGGGGTGGTTTGCTCAAAAATCCTGGTATTCGTTTGGCGCATGCCATCGCTTCGATCGTCGATCCAAAGGGACGCATTCTTGTTCCAAAATTGTTGCCAAGCTCCTTGCCGGATAATGTCCGACGCGCACTCGCAAACATAGAAGTCGGTGGCGGGCCGAATGATCCAGAGATCGATCCAGACTGGGCTGAACCCGGTTTGACGCCAACCGAGCGTGTTTTTGCTTGGAATACGTTTGAGACGCTGGCATTTAAAACAGGTAATCCCGATGCACCTGTGAATGCCATTCCGGGTTACGCCATTGCATTCTGTCAGCTACGTTATGTGGTGGGCAGTGATAATGAAAACTTCCTCAAGCACATCCGAGAGCATCTGGATGCGCATGGCTTTACCGATGTCGAGGTGGTGCCGAGTCGCGGCGAGGCCGCAGAGGCGACGCGATTGGATCCTGACAACGCTTGGGTCAAAATGGCGGCAGCATCCATTACGCAGACCACAGGTAAAGACGTCGATGTGCTGCCTAACCTTGGTGGGACTTTGCCTAATGATGCGTTCTCCAAAATCTTGGCACTGCCAACGGTTTGGGTCCCCCATTCTTATGCAGCCTGTTCGCAGCATGCTCCCAACGAGCACATGCTGGGCTCAGTGGCACGCGAGTCCTTGCAGCTGATGGCTGGATTGTTTTGGGACCTCGGTGATGAAGGCGCAAAAATCGCGGCTTGAGCCCAATCTGGACCAGAGGGTCGAGTGTCTGCACTCGATCAAACACATTTAAATTTTTCAGGAGTTTGAGGCGATGCCCACACAGTTTGATTTGCTGATTAGAAATGCCACGGTCATTGACGGTACGGGAGCCGATCGCTTCAAGGGCGACATTGGCATCAATGGCGACAGGATCGCCAAAATCGGTGATCTCGCGGCTTGTTCCGGTAAAAAAGAAATTGATTTAGATGGCCAGGTGGCCGCGCCTGGCTTCATCGATGCGCACACCCATGACGACCGAATGATGTTGTCGAGTCCAGAGATGACACCCAAAGTCAGTCAGGGTGTCACCACCATCATCGGTGGTAACTGTGGCGTGTCGCTCGCACCAATGCCGCGTCCAATTCCGGATCCAGTCACGCCTCCACTGAACCTACTCGACGATGAAGGCGGTTGGTTTAGATTTCGCAGTTTTGGCGAGTACCTAGACGCGTTGCGTGCCGAACCCTCCACCACCAATCGCGCAATGCTAGTGGGACACACGACGCTTCGCGTGGCGACGATGGATGACCTGGAAAAGCCCGCGACACCTGCGCAGATCGAGCAGATGCGCGCGCTGGTGGTCGAGGCGATGGAGGCGGGTGCGATTGGCGTGTCAACGGGGTTGTTTTATGAGCCTGCTGTGGCGGCACCGACCGAAGAAGTGATTGAAATCTGTCGTCCCTTGAAAGCCTTCAACGGTCTATATTGCACCCACATGCGGGATGAAGCCGATGGGGTGATGGACTCGCTCGAAGAGACCTTCCGTATCGGTCGCGAAGTGGGCGTACCCGTGGTGATTTCGCACCATAAAGTCATCGGTGCGAAAAACTATGGTCGCTCGGACGAGACACTTGAGTTCATTCGGCAAAGTATGGCCAAACAGCCCATTTGTCTGGATTGCTATCCCTACACTGCGGGCTCAACGGTGCTGTCGACCAGTCGTGCAGAAACCTCTGCGCGTGTGATTGTCACCTGGTCCAAGTCGCTTCCTCAATACGCGGGTAAGGATCTGGACAAAATTGCTGAGGAAATGGGTGTATCGCAGAACGAGGCGGTGGCCCGCTTGTTGCCGGCCGGCGCCATTTATTTTCGGATGGATGAGGGCGACGTTCAAAAAATCCTAAAGTTTGCGCCCACCATGATTGGTTCGGACGGCTTGCCGCATGATGCTTCCCCCCATCCACGGCTCTGGTCCACTTTTCCGCGCGTTTTAGGGCACTACCGTCGTAGTTTGGGGCTGTTCTCGCTGGAGACTGCGGTCCACAAAATGACGGGACTGACCGCCGTGAACTTTGGTTTGACAGACCGTGGCGTGCTTAAAGAAGGCGCCTATGCAGACTTGACGCTGTTTAATGAAGAGACGGTGGATGAGGTTGCCACGTACGAAAACCCAATCGCGATGGCGCGTGGTATCAACACAGTGATTGTGAATGGCGCTGTGGTTTGGGATGAGGGTAAAGCAACCGGCGCGCGTCCAGGCCGCGTCCTTTCTCGCCCCGCTGCGTAATCATGGAATCAAGTATGACAGCAACGTTACCCACCCTTGATCAGACACAGCTTTCAAGAGCGATTCTTCTGCTCGATGAAGAGTGGCTGGCCCACGATCCAGAGCTTGGCCCGGTGATGCCTTTAGTCTTGGGGCGTGGCGTTGGACAAGACTGGCATAAAGCCGGGACCTTTCGTCATCATCTGATCGGGGTGGCCCGCACGCTCACGTTGTGGCAACAGCCCAAGCATGTTCGACAGCTTGGACTGTTACATAGCGTGTATGGCAATGCCCACGTCGATTTGATGAAATTCGATCCTAAAAGTGAGCGTGGTCGTTTGCAAGAAGCGGTAGGTGAGGATGTCGAGCGGCTGATCCATCTGTTTTGCGTCATCTCTCGCATCGAGTTTTTAGGGGAACTGTTCAAAGGTCATTTGACGACTGAGGGCAGCCTGACTGTGACGCTGCAGGGCAAGCCTTTTATGCTGTCCGCACGCGATGTGGCCGCATTCATCGTTGTGAGCATGGCCGATATCTGCGAGCAGTGGTACAGCTGGCAAGATGATATTTATATGGGCTACCCGGATTACAAACCAGAACCAGCCCAACAGCACTGGGCGGCCGCCTTATGGCCGGGTCCGATGCGGCCCACCACCTATCGTTGGGGTCATATCTCTCGACTGGGTCATTTTCTTTTACACCCTGCGCTCAAGGATCAGCTTCCCCAGCCGCCTGTGTTTGATCACGGTAAAAAAATCATGGAACCTGGTGATGAGGCGGCGGCCGCTGCGCTTTACTGGTCGGTGATGCAACAGAGTCAGCCATTGATGTCTCCCAAGGCGACCTCCGCGGTCCTTGAGCAGGCGATCAAGCTCAATCCTTGGGTTGCGGAGCCCTATATGGTGCTGTCTCAGCTTTACATGACTGAGCGCAACTTTGAATTGGGCCAGGCCTACGCCGAAGCGGGTGTCCAAATGGCCGCATGCTGGGGCAATTCTTGGGACAAGCGGATTGGTTGGGATGGATGGATGTCGTGGGGCCGGGTACTCCTGCAATCCGCTCAAAAACGACAGTGGCCCGAGACACTCAACAAGCTCAATAACGTCGCGTTGACGCCATCAATCTAAAACGCTCAACTGAGGCCAAGTGGGCGCAGGACTGAAGCGCCCACCATGCGAGTCTCAGAGTTCAACGATTTCGGCTGCACCACTCAAGAGTGGTTTGCACAAAATTTTGTAGCCATCGCTATCAAAGTTTGAAATCGGCTGGTGCAAGGTCCGGGCCTCTTCGAGGGTCTGGACACTGCCAAGATAAAACCAGTTTTTGACCACATGAATCTGCGTGTCGTCTTCAAAACGCTCAATGAGCCCGACCGCACCAGAATATGGCCAGCAAATCAAACGCGCATGCGCGAGACTTTGTTTGAGACGATCGAAATGCGTTTCAGGTGTTTCTTGTCCGTGACAGGCACCCGCGCAGCGATTGAGCATTGCGCGAAAGCAGGGCCGTTGACTGGCACCCTTTTCTAAACCGAGCACGGTCAGGCAAAGCCTCTGTTCATCGGCAATGTTTCTCAGTGCCTCGAGTGCCGCATGACGGCTAGCGTAGAGGCCATACAGATCCGAGGTTGTTGAAAAATCAATTTGATTTGAGTAGACGACTTCTGGTTTGTTTTCCAGAATCCGCAGTGAACACATCTGACGATGGCGGCGTAGTTTTTGATTAAACAGGGGTTGTTGCTCTTTAATCAGACGGGCCTCTAGGAGTAAGGCGCCGATTTCACCCGTGGTGCGGATGCAGGTGATTTTTTCAGTTTGACGCAGCATGCGCGCTTCGTCTGCCGTGCGTAAGTGAGACATCACGCGGCTACGAATATTGATGCTTTTTCCGATGTACAAGGGGAGGTCACCCGTCGCCCCATGGAAAATATACACGCCTGGTGCTGCCGGCAGTTCGGTCACGCTGTCACGAAGTCTTGCGGGGTATTCGTAGCCGAGCGTGGTGTCAACGTCCGGCCTGCGGGCAGGTCGCCTCATTTCGCCGCGCTGACGTAACTAAGTGCAAGTGCTTCAGCGACCCGGATCCCATCCACGCCTGCCGACAAAATGCCGCCCGCATAACCCGCCCCTTCGCCCGCGGGGTACAGACCTTTGACATTGAGGCTTTGAAAGTCAGCGCCGCGGGTCATGCGCAGGGGTGAAGAGGTCCGCGTCTCGACACCCGTCAAGATCGCATCGTGCATTGAAAAGCCTTTGATCTGTTTTTCAAAAGCCGGAATCGCCTCGCGGATAGCCACAATCGCGTAGTCGGGCAAACTCGTTGCGAGATCGGTGAGATGCACGCCTGGCTTGTAGGAGGGTATGACGCTCCCGAGCTCGGTCGAGGCACGACCCATTAGAAAATCCCCAACGAGCTGGCCTGGTGCTTCGTAGGTACTGCCACCTAACACATAGGCGTGAGATTCAATCTGTCGCTGAAAATCAAGGCCCGCCAAAGGACCACCCGGGTAGTCTTCAGGGGTGATGCCCACAACGATCCCCGCATTGGCATTGCGCTCGTTGCGCGAGTATTGACTCATGCCGTTGGTCACGACACGATTTTCTTCTGAGGTGGCGGCGACCACGGTGCCGCCCGGACACATACAAAAGCTATAGACCGCGCGGCCGTTATTGGCGTGGTGCACCAGTTTGTAATCGGCCGCACCGATCAACTTGTTTCCTGCGTGGGGGCCGAGTCGTGCACGATCAATTAAGGATTGCGGATGTTCGATCCGAAAGCCTACGGAAAAAGGTTTGGCCTCCATGTACACACCCGCCTCATGGAGCACCTTGAAGGTGTCCCGTGCGCTGTGTCCCAACGCCACAATGACGTGGTCTGCCGCTAAGGTCTCGCCGTTCTCCAGCTGGACTGCGCGGATTTGCTGATCTTGAATATCAAAACCAACAACTTTTTGAGAAAAACGGATTTCGCCACCGAGCGCAATGATTTCTTCGCGCATTTTCTCGACCATACCCACCAGTCGGAAGGTGCCGATGTGTGGCTTGGCGACATACAAAATTTCTTCTGGGGCGCCAGCCTTGACGAACTCGCGAATGACTTTGCGTCCGTAAAATTTCGGGTCTTTGATTTGGCTATACAGTTTGCCGTCTGAAAAAGTGCCCGCACCGCCTTCGCCAAACTGAACGTTCGACTCGGGATTCAGAATGTTTTTGCGCCAGAGTTTCCAAGTGTCTTGGGTGCGTTCGCGCACCGCCTTGCCCCGCTCTAGAACAATCGGACGCAAGCCCATTTGCGCCAGCAGCAGTGCCGCAAAAATCCCACAGGGTCCAAAACCGATCACGACAGGCCGCGGAAGTGAGGTGGCGGGCAGTGCGGTCGCTTCAATGGGCGGCACGACAAACTTGTAATCCGTGTTGGGTGTTGGACGGATGTGAGGATCTGCGCTGAATTTTTTCAGCAGAGCCTCGGGATGAGCCACGTGCGCGTCAACGGTATAAATGAAGGAGAGTGCACTTTTTTTGCGGGCGTCATGGCTGCGTTTAAAAATCTCGAACGCGAGCAACTCCTCTGGCTCAATAGCCAGACGTTCAATAATGGTAGTCCGCAGCTCGTCTTCGGTATGCTCGAGCGGCAGGCGTAAATCAGTCATGTGGATCATAGACCGCAACGATACACAAATTTTCAAGAGGCTGGCATTGCGACGGACAGTTTTTGGGGAACTGCCGTGCAATGGGTTGGTATTTGAGCTTGAGTTTAAAGCTGAACCGAGACCGTTCCGATACCGTCAAACTGTCCGACGACCAGATCACCCTGCGCTGCAGCAGGTACACCAGACCAGCTGCCCGTGGTGACAATCGCACCGGCCGCTAACACCTGACCGTCTGCCGTCGCGTGGCGAACCCATGCGGGGATGACCCAGCGAGGGTCTTGCATGGAATGTGTACCGACAAACTCTAAAGGGGTCTGTTGGCCGATTTTGACGGTACAACGTTGCTTACTCCAGTCGCGATGGGCCTCTTGCTCTCCATAGGGGATCCATTGACCCACCACCAAAGTGCCATGAGACTGCATATCGGCCAGTTTAAGCAAAGCCGGAGCGTCGTTGCCTTGTGTCCAGCGTGAGTCGACCACCTCGATGGTAACGGTGAATGCTTCAATCAAGGCGTGACCTTGTTCCTGCGTCATTTCGGCAGCCTCTGCCGCCGTCACCGCCTTTTTCGTTTTAAAGGCAATTTCTACCTCAATGAGCCTGAGGGTAAAGGGATGCTTGCCCGCTTGAGCAGGGCTTTTCCAGATGCCTGTATCGAGCAACGGGGAATTGCGGATTCCCGTCGTTCTAGAGGGGCCACCGGACTTCCAGTGGCGGGCAGTAGGATTTTGTTCTGGCCCCAACGCCTCCAGCACGCTGAGTTGAACC
>Ga0105051_10004848_pt1 | contig 15385 bp, 18 predicted proteins | sample FRY02_FD_78383 | JGI IMG/M metagenome (GOLD analysis project Ga0105051, IMG submission 78383) | Freshwater microbial communities from Lake Fryxell liftoff mats and glacier meltwater in Antarctica - FRY-02 (megahit assembly) | ecosystem: Environmental > Aquatic > Freshwater > Ice > Glacier... | reverse complement strand
TAAGTTTATAAAAATAATTTTATTAATGTTAGAATATTTAGAATTTCAAATAAAACATATTGAGAATGAGTTAAAATATAGTTTATCAAATCACAATTGGCTTATTGGTAAATTAGAAACATATAATGAAATATTATTAGTTTTAAAAGTATTGGAATAATACTTTTAAAACTTAATATTTTTATTATTTCAAAATTAAAGGATATTATTTTTTAATATATAAAGAAAAGAATAATATAAATGTCAGCTACATATAGTATAAATATTGGTACACAATTTGAATCATATAAGAAAACTGATATATTATCAGTTTTAATTGATTTGCCTGATAACACAAATAAGTTAATATCACCAAAAGATGTTAGAGATGCTTTCTTAACAGTTTGGGCTAGCTCACCTTTTAAACAAACTAAAAACTCAACTGGATCAGGATATATTGGTATTGATTCTGGTAATCCTTCTAATCGTGATATAAAGGAAAAAATACTTTTAGGTAAAAGAAGTGTTGGTAACTTAGATATACTAAGTGATTCATTATTAAATAGTTCAAACGCTGATATATTCATATTTAATACAAAACCAGACTCATCTTCACAAGACTCTACTATTATCTCAATACTTGCTGGTACCAATTCATCTTTATATCAAAATGCTCCTTATATAGAATCTAAATATGATCCATTAGATGAAACTATTGATCTTAATCTTAGAAATATAAATGGATCAATAAATATTCATAGTGATTTAGGTAGAGTAGCTATTAATGGAATACTATTTCCTACTGTTAGTGAAACTTCAACAAATGCTTCTAATGGTAAAATATTAAGATATTCTGGAATTTTCCCTGATGGTATTTTAAAATGGGATAACACTAATGTTACTATTGCTAATATCGGAACTATTGGTCAAATAACAAACATATATGGATCCACGGTAAGTTTAAATGGATATGAATTGGAATTTGTTAATAACTCTTTAGTACCTCTTAAAGTTGCTGGAGTTCCTTCCGGATTCTCATTCTCTTCAACATCATTTAATGGTGGTAAATGGCCTATTGTTGAAGTTATAAAAAAGATATTATATCCATATACACCACCAGTTTCTAATATATTAGTTACTAACGTGTTAACAGGTACTAAATATGTTGAAATAGGTACAACTCCTACTTTATCAATAAAATGGAATTTATCAATTTATCCAAGAAGCTCATCTGAGTATATAAGTGATTATTTAATATTAGCTGATAATTTAGCAACGATTGGTACTGGATTATCATTTTCTGGATTACCAGGAACTACATTCTCAGGAACAGCTAGTTTAATTGAATCACAATCTGTATTACCAATAACTAAAACATATTCTATAAGTTTTAGTGATGTTGGTAATATTTCTTCATCTTATCCTACTGGATTTTCACATAGTTCTACATCATCTATTGAATATGTTTATCCAGTTTATTATGGATTTAGTAGTACAATTATTGATAATGATAACTTTGTATCTGTATCAGGATCTTTATCAAAATTAATAAATCCTTATCCAGGATTATCAAATAGTATATCACCTATTTATAATGGTAATGGATATTTATATTTTATATATCATAACACATTCCCAACTAATATAACTAGTGTTAATGATCCAAATGGATTTATAATACATGATTTAAGTACCTATAATCATTCATCATTTGGACCATCTTCATCAACAAGTATTTTTGGTAGTTATAGGGTTTGGAGAACTGTAGCTACTTGTAGTCAAGTTAGTGGAAAATTTAATTTTAACTTTTAATTATGAGTACATATAGTATATATAACGGAACTTCACATAACACAATTAGTAGTAGTTTGATATTGGTAAATTCATCAACACAATCATATGAGTTTAGTAATAATAATGTATATCTAAACTTACTTGATAATAATAATAGTTCAATAAATCCAACACATTTAAGAGATTCACTATTATCTATATATGATACATTTCCATTTAAAATAACCAAAGCTGTTAATAAATCATATATCGGAATTGATAATGGTGATCCTAATAACAAAGATTTAAAAAGTAAATTATTTTTAGGTAAAAGATATAATACCTCTAATTATGTTATGTCAAGTGTATTACTAAATAGTGGAGTTGATTTATTTTTATATAATACAAAGAGTGATATAGTTAATAATGATTCTACTAAGATATTATTATTATCAGGTAGAAATACTAAAATTTATAAAGATGCTCCTTATTTACAATCTATAAAATATAAGAATATAATAAATGGTGATGAATTATCATTGGATTTAGTAAATCCGATCGGTGATATTTCACTTTTATCAAAGGGATTGGAAAGTAATGATCCGGGTAATCAAGTTTCTATTAATAACATCATTTTCCCAACTTATCAAGGATCTGATGTAAATTTACCTATAGCAGGATCAGCAACAGATGGATCAGTTTTATTATATAACGATGGTAAGCTTTCTTGGAATCAATTAGAGTTACCTAATAATGGATTTATTGGAGTTACTGGAACCCCGGTTAATATAATAGGTAATCCGGTTAATGTTAATGGATACTCACTTGAAATGGATACTGATATGTTTGTTCCTATTGAATTTGGCGGAATTAAATTAGCATCATCATTAAATAATGAGAGTTTGGTAAAAGTTCTTGAAAAAATGATATATACATATTTACCACCATTATGTTCTTTATCTACATCAAAAACCTATTATGAAATTGGTACTTATCCAGATATTACATTAGATTATATAATTCAGAAAAGAACCAATAATACATTACCTACATTATTAACAAACATGATACCTAATTCATATCCTTCTATAAGTACATTGGAACATTCTACTATTATCGGAACAGCTTCTGGTATTGTTATATTACCAATAGTAAAAGGTACAACTACGTTCAAAATTAAAGTAAATGATGGTTTGGTTAATAATTCATCAACTTCTTCAATATCTGGTATATATCCAATATTTAGTGGATTTTCAAATTTAAATTCAATGACGACTTTTGGTTTATTGGATTTGAAAAAAGATGTTGATTCTTATCTTTCAAAGTCATATTCTATATTTGGTGTTAGTAATTACTATTTTATATATGATTATGCATATGGACCATTAGATAGTATTATTAATGAAGATAATGGAAATAACTTGTTATCTACTTCACAGTTTGAAATTAGTACAATGTTTCTATCATCACCTACTGGACTATGGGGATTTAAGGAGTTTTATGTTTATAAGAAAATAGCTCTAACACAATCTTCTAATGATTGGGGAGTTAGAGATAATATGATTGGATATACATTTAATTTTCCAAATTAATCTAAATTTTCAAACCACCAATTAAAGTAGATATAATTATCACCTATTAAGTTATAATTATTATTTTCATATTTAATTAACATTCTATCACTATAAGATCTAACTAATTCTACTTCAATACCTCTTTTAATACTCAATTGTTTACCTGTTTCAACTGAGTAGCATATAATATCTTCTTTCAATAATCTATAATTACCTGATTCTGGTTTAAGCCACTCTTTAATAGTTTTAATTATTAAACCCTTTATCTTAATTACCCATTCCTTTGATTGGTATAAATCACCGTTTCTAAAAACTTCTGATTTAAAGTTTATATTATTACTCAATATATCCTCAACTACTCCCCAATAATCAATATCCTTTATTATAAATTTAACATATACATCATAGCTAATACTATTAACTTTAGTTATTCTAAGTATCTTCATACTTTTAATATCTTGATCTTCTAAAGCTAATTTACTTCTAAGTCCCTTATAAGCGTTTGTTCCTGATAAGCTATGTAATATTCCATCTATTTTAGACATTGCTTGTCTAATAGCATCTTGGTGTTTATCAAATGCGTTTGTACTTAAAGATGGATTATCAACATGAGTTGATGCTTGTACTGAGTCTGAATTCATTCTTTGTAGATTGAATTCAGTAAACTCAAGAATTAGTTTATTTCTATTTTCCATATTAATATATATATTAAAATATAATACTTAAAATATGAGAATTAGAAGATTTAATGAATCAGAAGAAGTTGATTTAATATCATTTGATAAAACCAATGATATAATAAATGATATTAAAGAAATGTCAGCTATTTTTGATAGTAAGAGAATATTTATTGAGAAGTTATCACAAGAGTTAGACATTTATAAATCTGATTCAGGTGAAGGAAATACACAAATTGATGATTCTATATCATCTTTACAAATAATCAGAAATAATATAACAGATTCTATTGATAAATTAGATAATATAGTAATAAACCTTTCTGAAGTAAATGAAAAGGGAACTTCTTTTATTTATGATAAAAACAATTTTTAAAATATTCATATAATAAATATGAATATTTTAAATTACACTCCCTATATTGATATTATTGATCTTAGATCAATAATTCGTATTAATAAAATAAGAATAATGTTTAATATATTAAAAGAAGATAAATTTTGATGGATAATAATATGGATAATAATTTGAATAATAAAGGTGTGATATTCGCTCCGTATATTATATCACATAGTGTTAATGTAATACTAAGTGAAAAAATATATTCAAGGAAAATTAAAATTGAAAGTATTTTTAATTTAAAAGGATCAATATCAGTAATATCACCAATATCATCAATGTCATCAAGATATCAAACTATTGAATTAAAAAAGCCACCCATTGGGTAGCTTTTTTTTATTTAGTAAATTTTAATTTATAAATTGTTCTATAAATTAGAACTAAGATACTATCAATAATACTATGTAAATGTGTATCTTCATCTGATATACTTTTTCTTTCAGTCTTAACAAATTCTGATAATTCTTCAAAGTATGATAATGTATCTTTAGATCTAGTTTCTTTGGTATTTATTATATCATAATCTTCAACTATTCCATATTGACCTTGATAACTTTCTATTAATTCGTCGATAAATTCCAATATATTATCATAATATTCATTCAGTGATACGTGTTTTGCGTGTGATCCACTTTCACCATTTACTTGTAAGTGGTATATATGAGCCATTTCTCTACTTTCAAATAGTTTTGAAAATAGTTTTGATGGGTTATCACCATCTATTGATCTATCTACTATTTGATCATCTAAATCATTTATAGTTTCATCTTTCTCAAATATTCTTCGAGTATTATTCTTTAAGTTTGAAAACTTTTCCATTTTTAAATATTTACTTTTATATATTAAAATCAGAAATTATTAATACTTCTTTTTATTCTCTGATATATAGTTTCTGTACCTTTCTCATCTTGTCTATTTGATGAATATATAATATCTAAATTTAAATCGTTTATAATATAATTCCACATATTTTCAATCTTTCTATTCTCTTCTATATTTTTAGATGTTTTATGATCTATATCTTCTTTATAATTTTTAAGGTATTTTATTAGTTGATCCACTATTGGGTTCATTAAATCCGTTAAATGTCTATTTATTTTAGGTGATTTACCTTTCATCTTAATAGTTTATTTTTATTTATATAAAGATGTAATATCTATTTCTTAACTAGGAAGAACCAACTACTATTACTTTGACCCTTTACTTCATCTTCTACTTCCTTCACTTCTTCTTTACCTTGTGAAATTAAATCAGATGAGTTTATTTTAACTGATCCTGGTAAACTCCAATCATATCTACCAACCATATTACCTAACATAATTTTTGAGTATCCTACGCAATATTTATAGAATAAATCATCTTTGAATAAGTTCTCACAAGGTATATTAGCATAAGCCTCCATTATAACATCATGATCAACTTCTGTTAATATATTCAATCGGTGGTTTAATTGATTGAAATGATATTTAAGTGTATATTTATTCAATTGATTCATCATATCTGACATATTATCTAATAGAGTCTTATACATACCAAGTTCACCAATTGTTGTTACATATGAAGATAAATAGGGTTGATTTGTAACACCTAAATTAACTGACAAGTTAGGTGCATTTATTCCTAATTGAAATAGTGATGTTCCTTTAACTTCATATAAATAAAGCACTGATTGTATTTCACACGGAACTTCAACATAATTATATTTAGTATATTCTTCTGATTTAAATGCTTCTCTATTTACATGGAAATACATTTTTTGAACAGCATATTGATAATTTCTATAAAACCATGGAAGTGCTCTAGATTCTACAATATTTCGTATAGAAGCATCTGGTAATGTTTTTGGAAGAGCACATGAAATAGTTAATTCAGTTTGAACTAAATCAATAAACTCTTCTACTGTATAACCTCCTTGATATGGTATATAATCACTCATAAATTTTATAAAACTTTTATAGTATATATTAATATTCACAATTACTTTTTTAAACAAATCACCGACTTTTAATATATAATAATAAAGGTTTGATATGAGGAATTTAATAATTGAGATGTCTGGTAAAAATATTGGCAGTTTGTGTTTATTTCTAAAAAATAAGAAGAATTGTGATTATTTAACATACTTAAATGATAACACTAAGTATTTAAATGATGTTACCTTATCAGAGAGGATTTATTACTTTGTGAATAATATATATCAAACTAATTTGTGTATTTGTGGGAAACCACTATCATTTATCGGATTTAAAGGTGGTCATCGTAAGTCATGTGGTGATAAGGTTTGTTATTCAGTTAAAAGAAAGGAAACCTGTATTGATGAGTATGGTGTTGATAATCCTAAGAAGTCAAAAGAAATTTTACAAAAAGAGAAAGTAGGTATTTTAAATAGATGGAATGGATCTCATTATATGATGAATGATGACGTTAAATTAAGATTTAAGGAGTCTATGATTAAAAATCATGGAGTTGAATGGGCTCAACAATCTGATATTATATCAAAAAAAAGTAGGGAATCATATTCAAACAATTTAAATCTACCAGAATCTTTGAAGAAAAGATCTGAGAAGTTTTTTAATAAAAGTATAATTGATCGTGATAATATAGTTACAAAAAGGAAGAATACGATTATTGAAAAATATGGAAGTATTGATAATTTTTATAATTATTTAAATTATAAGGTAAAAGAGAAGTCAATTTTAAATCATGGGGTTAATCACCATATGTCTCATCCCGATATTATAAAGAAGAGAGTTGATTCTTATAAGAAAGGGGTTACTGATAAGTTAATTGATATATTACCAATTAACTTAGAGTATGTAGGTCGTGGGTTAAACAATAATGAGATAGATTCTATTATATCAATTAAGTGTTTGGATTGTGGTGATAATTTTGATATAAACCGACAATTATTAAAATTTAGAATAGATAGAAGTGATGATGTTTGTTTAAAATGTAATCCAATATTATGTGGTAGATCAAAGATGAAGTTAGATGTTTTAGAATTTATAAAACTAAATTATACTGGAGATATAATATCTAATACTAGATCAGTAATTGATAATGAGATTGATATTTATTTACCAGATTTAGGTTTAGCATTCGAGTTTAATGGATTACATCAGCATTCAGATTTACATAAGGATAAGTATTATCATATAAATAAGAGTAATGATTGCTTAGATAAGGATATTCAACTAATACATATATGGGAAGATGATTGGTTGTATAAGACTAATATTATAAAATCTATTATATTAAATAAAATTGGTAATTCTAATAGGATATTTGCTAGGAAATGTATAATTAAAGAAGTTGATAATAAGTTGGTTAGGTCATTTTTAGTTAATAATCACATACAGGGATTTGTGGGATCTAAGATAAAATTAGGATTATTTCATAATGATGAATTAGTTAGTTTGATGACTTTTGGATCATTACGAAAATCACTTGGTTATAATAGTAAAGAAAATTCGTATGAGCTTCTTAGGTTTTGTAATAAACTAAATTCATCAGTTATTGGAGGAGCTTCCAAATTATTTAAACACTTTACTAAAAGTTATGAAGTTAATCAAGTTATAAGTTATTCTGATACATCAAGAGGTGTTGGTAATTTGTATGAAAAATTAGGATTTAAATTTTCACATAATTCTGATCCTAATTACTACTGGGTTATTAATAATATACGTAAACATAGATTTAATTTTAGAAAAGATAGACTTGTATCACTTGGATATGATAAAGAAAAAACTGAGATACAGATAATGAATGAACTGGGATATTATAGAATATTTGATTGTGGTTCTAAAAAATGGATTAAGGATATTAATATATAAATTATGAATATATTAAGATTTAATGAATTTGTAGTAAATGAGGCATTACCTAGTAAAAGAACAATTGATCAATTAAAAAAAGTTATGAAGATTTCAAGAAAAACAGATATTGGAAGAAGGATTTCTAATATGAATGATGAAGGTGCTAATATTGAATATATTCGAAATCCGATTGAATCCGGTATTGAATCCGCTGAGGATTATAACTCAAATCCACCGTATGCGGTGAACGGTCATAAGTGAGCACTAAATTACAAGTCTTAGCTTATTAATTCTTTGTTCTATTTTCATCATCATTAGATTATTGGATATATTGAAATATAAGAATTAATATATAAACTATGAATATATAGTTACTGATGATAAGATTGCTATTGGGTTACCTGAATATTTAAAAGTATTTAAAGAATTAGAAAAACTTGAAATTAGTAATTATACTTTTAATGATGATGGTAGTATAGATGTTGATGGTGGTGTTAGTTTAAGTTCTAAAAGTTTAACTAAACTTCCGATTAAATTCGGAAATGTTGTAGGTAATTTTTATTGTTCATTTAATAATTTAACATCATTAGAAGGATGTCCTAAAACGGTGGGAAGTGATTTTATTTGTTATGATAATAAGTTAAAATCATTAGAAGGTGGTTCTGAAACGGTTGGTAATATAATTAGTGATTTATGAACACATTCAATAAGCAGTTTATTTAATTATTAGTTTTTAATTTCTTCTATTAATGATTCCATTTCAATTATTTCTTTTTCACCTATTATAATTAATTCTTTTAATAAACTATCTAAATAAATTAAGTCAAGTGAATTAAACGGTTTACGCATAATAAATGGTTCGAGTTTAGGGAAATGTTTAATAGCATCTTCTTTTGTATAAATTTCAATAAACATATTTAAACCGATCATTTGTGCTAATTGGAATGCAAATGTCTTATAAATATCTTCAGTATTTTCTTTTTTCTTAAATTCGGTTTCTTTTTTAAAATCAATTAATTTTAAAGCATTTAAACGTATAGAAAAATCACCTTTTAATGATGGTTTAATTATTGATCTTAATTCAGGAACACGAGAATAGAAAGATAATATAAATCTAAATACTCTTTTTAATTTAAGATGGTACCAATAGTTATTAAACCGATCATATTTGTGTTCTATTTGATTTATATGATATTGTTTATGTAAGTTATACGTAGTATACAATGAGTTGTTACACTCATCTATAGTACCTTTAAATACATCAATAATTTGATAATTGTGTAATACTGCTAAATTACAATTTATTTTTTTATTTGGAAAATATTTTTCACCGTAATAAATATTTAACTGTTTAACTAATACGTGATTTTCTTCTGTACTATTTAAACAACTAACAAATACCATAATATCAAAATCTAAGGATGTTTTTGATCCAAAAATTTGAAAAATATTTTCCATTTAAAGTTTTTTAAAATTTAACTCAATCTACTTAATAAAATGTTCATATATAGATCTATCTTAATACCATATATTTAACACCATCTACAATTTTAGTAATATATTTACCAGTTGATTTCTTCTCAACTGATTTAGAAGCTCTTTTAGTAGATACTTTACCTTTCAAACTTTTCTCAGTCTCACCATATTTAATTTTAATATATTCTCTCATTGAGTATCTCTCTTCCATATTATAAGTTTATTAAAGTTTAATGTAAATATAAGTATTTCATATTGATAAATATGATAAAATGTAAAATATTATCAGAATGGTTAAATAACATTGTTTTTAAACATATAAAATTTTAATTAAACAACTTTTAATTAAGTATTTAATAAGAATTGAAATTATTACTAATAGGTTAAAATTAATTAAAAATAATCAATCTTTTTTAAAACTTATTACTAATAATTTGATATAAATGTTAATCAAACAATTTAGTTTGATGATAAAATAAATAAAAGAAAATGGCAGAATTAGACGATTTATTCAATGGTGGATTAGACGGAAAAATGGACTTCTTAAATGAGGCAAAGAAAGCAGGAACAAATGACGGTATTTACCGAGTTGACTTATCAAAGTGTAAGGATAAGAAAAAAGGTTGGAGATCAGTAGTTAGATTTTTACCTAATTTAACAAAAGATGGTAAGGTAGAACAAGCGGCAATTGAAAAGATTACACACTATGTTAATATTAAAAACCCAAAAGAATTAACAGGATGGTTTGACTCTCCTAAAAACTTCAATGAGAAGTGTCCTTTAACAGATTTGTATTATTTAATGCAGAACTCTAAAAACGCAGTCTTAATGGAGAAATCTAAACAATTAAACTATTCTAAAAAATATTACTCATATGTTGTAGTTATCGAAGATGAACAACAACCAGAGTTAGTTGGTAAGATAATGATTATGCAATATGGTAAGACTATTAAGGATAAGATTTCAGCTGAGAAAAATGGTGAGATTTCAGGTACTCCTTGTAATGTTTTTGACTTATCAGCTGGTAAAGATTTCGTATTATTAGTTAAAGAGATCGCAACAGGTGATCAAACTTATCCTGATTATAAGATGAGTATGTTTAGACCTGAGGCTACATCATTACCAATCTTTTTCAAAGATAAAGGAGTTTTCAAAAACGCACCTTTAGTAGATGGTAAAATCGAAGCATCTGTTCAATTGAAAGTAAAAGAAATTCTATTAGATAGAGAACATGATTTGGAAGAATATGCACCAAAGGTATTAACAGAGGAACAACATATAAAGATCAGTGAGATTTCAAACTTTTTAACTGGTAAATCATCAACATCATTTAAAGAAAGTAAACCAACTACGGATGATTTCACTTTTGATGATAACTTTAGTGAATCAAATTTAAGTAAATCAGCCGAATCTTCAACAGAGGATGAAGATGATTTCTTTAATGAAATGTAATATAAATTAAAGAAAAAGCTTCCAAACAGAAGCTTTTTCTTTTTCATAGATACTATAAAAATATAAAAATATATGAATTTAGGAAAAAGAACTTTTATAGATAACTCAAACGGTAAAATTCTTAGAGTAATTGACTCATTTGATAATATAGCTATTTTAGAGAATAAGGAAAGGATTGATACTAGAAGATTAATGAATACTGAACTATTTACTGAACAAATTGAATCTGGTACTTCAAATTTAATTACTGAGTCTGTTAAATTTGATCTTACAAATGATCAAGTTGATCCAAGTACATTTTTTAATAATCAAAATGCTTATAATAGTTTAGCTGATAAAATAAAGAATATCTCAACAGAGAGTTTAAATGATGATGAGCCAACTCCAATTACTGTTAATGTTAATGATCGATATACACCACCTGATTTAGATGATAGTGCTATTATCTATTCTTCAATTGAAGATGAGCGAGATGAGATATCTAAAAAATATAATATACCAACCGATAATGAATCCTTAATAAGACAAAAAGAATCATTTTCTAAAATATTAGGAGAAGATGATGAGTTGGGTGTTGAGCGAATCGAGGTTAAGAGAGATGTTGAACGAATCGAGGTTGAGCGAATCGAGGTTAAGAGAGATGTTGATGAAGTGATAGTTGAGGATCCTATTTATATTATGTTTAGAGGAGCTAAAAGATCAGTTGATTTTAATATAGATATTAACATAGAAAATAAAATACCTAGATTGGACTTTATAGAAATGATGGAAGACTCATATGAGAAAAGTATAATAGATTTTATATCAGATGAGTTTACTAAAAAGTTAATTAGTGATCCTAATTTATTAAAAGAATTAATTTCTAATAAGATTAGAGATATGGTTTATAATAAAAAAGTAACTAATTCTAAAACTGTTAAAAAAGCAACTGTTAAAAACACACCAGTTAAATTAGTAGATGAAGTTATTAATAAACCAATTACTAGAAGTCGAATAAAAAGAATAAAAAAAGAAATTGAATAAGATGGTGAATGAAAACTTTTTATCAGCAGCGGTTAGATTAAGAAAGAATTACTTGAACTTAACATCTAATATAGATTTTTATAAAGTTAGAGCTGAAAAAACATCAATTAAGTTAGAGGAAACAATAAAAAAGATTGATAAGATACAAGATGATGTTAAAAATGTTAAAAATGGTAAATCCTCAAACGATTTACTATTAGAAATGTTGAATATTTTATCTGAGATCGAAGAAGAGGGTAAATCATTGGAGAATTATATTGAACCACTTAATAAAGAAATTGAAAAGTTATCAATTGAGGAAAAAGAACTTTATAATCAAATATGTTCAAAACATACCGAACTAACAGAAGATGAAATTGTTAATTGTGTGAGAGAAAGACTCATAAAAGAAAAAATATATTAAAATAAGCCTCTCATTTATATGAGGGGTTTTATTTTTTAATATATACTTAAAAGTTTTAAATAGTTAAATGGCTAAAATTTCAAAGTATATAAAGTTAGATAAAGATATATTATTAGAATATATCTATAATGATGGTAACCTAATAGGTGAGAAATATAAAATTCTTATAGATTCTAGAAACCAATCAAGAGGATATGTAGCAACTGATACAAGTGGTACCGGTAATACTGAAATTAACCAATTATTTAAACTAGATGGAGTTTCTGGTAAATATGGTAAAGTTGATACAACTTATTATTCCTATCTACAAAACAAAGATTATTCTTCCGGTACACCAATTAGACATGATACTATTAAGTTTCATATACCAACAAACTGGACATTTGGTGAATATTTAGGATTTTATGTTAGAGTTTATGCGTTAGATTCTAATAATCGTAATACCTATGAATTATCAAACTTTTATTTTGATATGACTAATTATAGTCAACAAACTTTATTAAACTTTTCATCACCTCCTTTATTATTTCAGGAGAAATTATGGGGTAAGAATATCTCAATTGAAATACCCGCTATAAGTGAAATTTCAACACAATTAACAAATGGATCACCGAAACCTAATAGTATAAACTATAATTTAACTGATAATGTTGGATTGAGTTCTACATCACCAATCTTTATAGATTTTAATTTTATAAGTGGAGTTCAAACAATAAATGGTGTCACAACTTATATATTAGGTCAGAAAGTAACAACAACACTTCCACAAAGTCCTGAATTTGAGAGACTTGGTATAAATGTTGAACATTCTATAAATGGTGATTTCTTTGAAATATATGGAACATATAATAATAATATATCAGAATTTAAAAAGTTTATAGATGATTCGGTATCAATTGGTAGAAGATATTATGTTCAATATAATATAACAACATATGAGCAAAATGTAAGAGGTAAAACCACAACTTTTACTATGTTAGATAACTTCAATGAGACTATTGATTATAGACCTATAATTAGATACTCAACTACAACTGCTATTATCGATGTTGAAATGAGACTTATTGATTTGGTTGATGATTCTTATATTATAAGAAGAGCATCATATGGTATGTTACAGAATGAGGTTTCTAAATATAGTGCTAGAATGACTAAGATTAATATATCAAAAGCTTTAAAACCAAAAATATATAATATTAAAAATAACATTGATCAATCTTTATTAGGTAAAACAAATTCAATGGGTCGAACAACTACGCCGAATGGTAGAATATATAATGCTCAAAGTGGAGTTGGATTTAAAGTAGGTATATCAACTAATAAAGGATTTGTTCAAGGAAATGCTATAAATATACCAAACAATGGTAATAATGGTGGTGAAGTTATAAAAGTTCCTTATCCAGTTTTAATTGATCGATTTAATGTTATTGGTCAAAGTGATAATGCATTGATTGATAATAATACATATTATGGTAATGGTAAGATGCAAGTTCAACTTTATCCATTTGATAATATACTTAAATTTACTATAGCTACTGGTAATGCATATCAACCAAACTATTTAGATATGAGTATTCTAGGAGATATAAGAATATCATTTAAAAATTCTAGTGATACATTTGATTTCCCTCTTTTAATTGAGTCTAATGAGATAGATTTAAAATTAGGACTTGTTGTATTCAAGATACCTGAAAGTAAGTTTGTGTCAATTAAAAAGATATTTAACTCAGGTGTAAATCTATTTTATATTACAGCAAGTAATATTGGAATAACTACGATAGTTTATACTGGACTTTTTCAGATATATGATAATTTGAGTAATGTAAGTAGTTTAAATGCTCAAGCTAATAATAGTAATAGTAGTATAAATACTGATCCTAATCTACCAAGAGCTACTGCGATTGTTACTAGACAATTGATAACTGATAATACTGATCCGAATAAAAAGACTTGATATAAATTTTTTATATATAATATAACAAACTAAATAATAATAATATGAGGAGTAGTTCGCAAGGAAGTCAATTTATCTTTAATTTACCAAATGATTTTATAAAACAATCTATATCAGATCAATACCAACCAATTTTAGAGAAGAATTGGGTTCAATATGAAGATACTGTAGATTATTTAAACTCTACCATAAAGTCTATTAACTTTCCTGGTATTTCAATTGAGATGCCTACTCAAATTCTCCCAAGAGGTAAAGAGAGACAATATAAGCCAGCTAAAGCGGTTCAGGATATAATAACTACACATGATTTAACAGTTACATTTAGATCAGTTGATGCTGATCTAAATTACTGGATAATTTTTGATTTAATACATAAACATTATTTAGATTTAGAAAATTCATTTATTAATCCATTTACATTAACATGTGTGGATATTCATAGGGATGCTATATATGTTATTAAGTTTTATGAGATTATAATAAAAGGTCTATCTGAAAACACTTTTAATTATTCTCAACAAAAGGTATCATCTAAGGATTTTACAATGACATTTCACTTTAACTTTTATGATATAGAATTCTTATTAGATAAGTCTAAGGTATTAGAGGGTGGTGATAATCCTCAAATAATAAGTAATAATACGATTAATGATAACTTCTTAGTTGCTCATTGGAGAAAAAATAGATAAATTTTATATCTATTTTTTCTTAAATATTTTTTCAATTGATCTAATTCTTTTAATATTCCTTGAAAATAATTTATCTATTATACTTTTATCAATAGATTTGGATAATTCTTCACTTAACATTTTACACAATTCATCTGATGTGTCCAAACCATATTGTGACATATCAATTC
>Ga0105051_10004836_pt1 | contig 15397 bp, 14 predicted proteins | sample FRY02_FD_78383 | JGI IMG/M metagenome (GOLD analysis project Ga0105051, IMG submission 78383) | Freshwater microbial communities from Lake Fryxell liftoff mats and glacier meltwater in Antarctica - FRY-02 (megahit assembly) | ecosystem: Environmental > Aquatic > Freshwater > Ice > Glacier... | reverse complement strand
TGGCTGAGAGTGGCTTCGCGGTGGCGGCGGGATGCTTCTTCCAGCCGCTCGTCGTGAACCGACGGGATAGTCGTCGGCTCGCTGGCAGTGCAGGTGCAGGCGAGCAATCGCTCGGCAGTCTCGGGATCGAGCGAGGCGCCGGGCCGTCCGTTGTCGTCGAAGTGGGCGGTGATGAGGAGGAACTGCTCGGTTTCGTAAGATTCGACCGTCAGCTGATGAAGGCGAAGATAGCCGAATTTTCCTCGAAGGGGTTCCAGCTGGGAAATCTTCGTGGGATGGGCATCGAGATCGAAAGTCAGCGCGGCTGCGGGGGTGTCGAGGGTCTTTCCATTGTCGACGACGTATTCGCCGAGCGGATGGGATAGGCGGAACAGGTGGTGGGAGGCCGGAAGCGAGGAAAGGGAAGCGGCCCCGGGACGATGGCGGGAGATAAGGTGGTAGGTGCCGCGCGGGGCGTTGGCGGTGAGGATCTGCTTCAGAGTGAAGGCGAGCTCTTCCTCGTGCCATTCAGCGGCGTCGGCGATGATGTGGCGGCTGAGCTGCCAGAACTGGCGGGCGATGCGGCCGAGGCGCAGTTCGGCCTCGGCGAGTTCGAGCTTGAGGCGCTGGTGGACATCCTCATCGAAATGTTCGAGTAGACTCTCTCGTGTGTCCGCAAGCCGGGATTCGATCTGGTCCTTGAGTTCGTCCTGGAGTTGGTTGAAGGCGGCTTCGATTTCGGCCGGGGTGCGGCAGGTCTGGTAGATGGCGAGGACGCGCTTTTCAAAATCCACGCCGCTCTCGATGGCGCCGAGCACTTCGTCCGAAGCACCGAAGACGTCGTCGAAGAGGCGGAATTTTTCCGCTAGCAACTGGTGGACGCGCCGGTCGGCGTGGTTGCGGGTATTGAGGAAATTGATGACAACAACGTCGTGCTTCTGCCCGTAACGGTGACAACGGCCGATGCGCTGCTCGACGCGCTGGGGATTCCACGGCAGGTCGAAATTGATCACCAGCGAACAGAACTGCATGTTGACGCCCTCTGCGGCCGCTTCGGTGGCGATGAGGATCGTGCCGTGATCGCGAAAGTGCTCGATAAGGGCAGTGCGGATGTCGATGGGACGCGAGCCGGAGATGCGGTCTGTGTCGGCATTTTTCTCCAGCCACTGGTCGTAAACGGCCTTGGCTGCAGCGTCGTTATTGGACCCGTTGAAGAGGATGACTTTGCCCCGGTAGCCGTTTTCTTCCAAGTAGAGCGCGAGGGCGCTCTGGGTGCGGCGGGATTCTGTGAAGATGAGGGCGCGTTCGTTGGCGCCGGTCTTCGCCATCGTTTCGAAGCCGAGGCGGAGCGCGGAGAGCAGTTCTTTCGTCTTTGTCTCGATCGAAATGCGCAGGCCCTGTTTGATGAGTTTATCCAGTTCCGCGATTTCTTCGGTGAGCGCGGTGATACTGATCTGGGGAAGTTCGGTGTCCTGGTCGGCCAGGGCTTCGGCTTCGTCGATCTGGTCGAGAAGTTCGTCGAGCAGCTCGCTGCCGCATTCGCTGTCGGCGGTGAGGTCGTCGATCAGGGTGACGCGGGGATTTTTTCCGTCGCGGAGATCGTGGAGCCCGCGCAGGAGCGACTGGAGCGTGCCGAGGATGGCCTCGGTCGAGGAAGCCAGCAGCTTGCGCAGGATCAGAATGAGCAAGTGGCGACGACTCGCGGGAAGGCAATAGAGATCCTCGCGCTGGATGAACCTAGAAACGTCATCGTAGAACGCCTGCTCCTCGTCGGTCGGCTCGAAGGGATGAGTCAGAGCCTTGCGATCGGTGTAGCTGATGTATTCGGTGACATCGCGGCGCAGGGTGCGCTTGCAGAAATGGCGGAGGCGATGCCGCAGGTGATCGAGATCGCCCCCGGCACGCATGTATTGCGTGGAAAAGGCCGTCCGATCACCGAAGATGTTTTCGTCGATGAGGGTCGAGAGCCCGTAGATTTCCAGCAGCGAATTCTGCAACGGTGTGGCGGTGAGGAGAATTTTCTTCCGTTCCTCAAGCGCGTAGCGGATGCCCTGGCCGGTCTTGTTGCTGGTCCGGTAGCAGTTGCGGAGTTTATGCGCCTCGTCGATCACAGCGAGATCGAACGGAATACTGCGGATTTCGTCCTGGTAGCGATTGGCGAAAGCGTAGGAGCAAATGAGGATTTCCTTCGCGTCTAAGGGGCGCGGGTTGCCGTCCTTTTTCAGTTTCCGGTAGGCGGGCGTGTCGAGAACCCGACACGGGAGATGAAATTTTTCCTGCAATTCCATCGCCCATTGCTTGCGGATCGAAGCGGGGCAGATGATAAGGATGCGGCGCTTCTTTTCCGCCCATAACTGGCAGAGAATCAGTCCGGCCTCGATGGTTTTCCCCAAACCGACTTCGTCGGCGAGAATGACGCCTTTAGAAAGCGGCGACTGGAGGGCGAACAGAGCGGCTTCGATCTGGTGAGGATTCAGATCGACTTGGGCGTCGAAGAGCGATTGCGACAGGCGGCCAATGCCCTCGGGATCCTGCAGCGAGAGGCCATGGGCAAAGTATTTGGCTTGGTGTGCGGTGAGTGGCATTCGAGTGCGATGAAGTTAATCGATTTACGCAGCGATTGCAGCGGTTTTCTCCCCCCGTTTCGCCGCTCCTCGTTCCAACTACTCCGCCACCTCAAGATGGGTGGGAAGTCCGGCCATGCCCGGAACTGTTAGCCGCAAGTGATCCACCGCATACCGCATCATCGCCAGGCGCACCCGGTACCGCAGCTTCCCACCCCTCATCCCATAATCCCGCTCAATCGCCTTTTGCTCCACCTCCCCCAACTTGCTGGATGGCCGCAAGATCAGCGTCTCCCACTCCTCCCACTCCACATCCGCCATCGGAAACCGAAACGCACCCCCTCCCTCAGGCTCCACCGGCCAGTTGGCCCGCTCCATCCGCGCCAGAACAAAATCGCGGTAATCCTCGTTCTTCTCGCACCACGCCCGGGCATGCCAGCGATAGCCATCATGCGCCAGGGCATGCGGCACCACCCAGCGCCACCCTGCTGTCCCACTATTCACCGACCAATACCTCACCCGCACCCGCCACTTCCTGCTCATCGCCAGAAAGACCCGTCTCGACACCGCCTCGCTCGGCTCCCTCACCGGCATCTTCACCATCCCCACCAACTCTCCCTTCCCCTCCGCGAGCCCTCCCCTTCCCTCCCCAAAAAATCGCCACACCGCCTCCTCCAGCCGCGGCTGATGCACCGCACACCGCATCCCCTCCTGTCCCTCATACCGCTTCGTGCTCATGTTGTAGACCATCGCCCCGGGATTGAGCTCCTGATAAGCCTGAAAATCCGAGGAGGCCTGCGCGGCCGAAAGGCCAAAAACCTCCTTCAAATCACTCCGGTTCACCTCCCCCTCCCACCACAAGGCCCGCTCAATAAAACCCATCCGCTCCCGCCCCGCCCAGGACTCCGTGTTCGTTCGATTACCCATCGTTTTTTACGCCTAAGCCGTTATTTTGTGCTGGTCCACTCCCGACTCACCTGCCAAGATAGGACCCATCGTTAAAAGCGACTCATACACTTCCTACGACCCATTAGCAAACCTTAACAAAATCCCGCGCCCTCCAATCAGGAGCGCGGACTTCCAACCCGCCTCTTTTCCCCACTCCCCCACCCTCCATGCAACTTCATGTCTGTCCCCGTGACTGGACCTTCACCAAGGATCCCTTCACCCCCACCCACATGCTCTCCCTCCAAACCCTGGCGCGGACGTCCAAGACCTTCGCCCTCCCTGGATCCCTCCAGAACACCACCACATCTCCTACTTCTATGACGCCGACCTCCTCGATCACCCCCTCTCCAACAGCCCTGACAGGGCGAGACACCACAGCGAAGGGCAAGAGCTTGTCCGCTATAGCCCAGAGGGCCAAGGAAGAAGGAACGTCCGCCGCCCTGGCACCCTGCAAAGCCAAATCCAGCGCCCTGCATGGGCGCGACAACCCGCCGCCCCCCATTTCCGCATCTCCCCCTTCCCGTCCGACCTCCGACCTCCGACCTCCGACCTCCGACCTCCGACCACCAACCACCAACCACTAACCACTAACCACTAACCACCAACCACCAACCACTAACCACTAACCACTAACCACTGACCACTGACCACTGACCTCCGAGCTCTTCTCCCACATAACCTACCTTCCCCCCACAATTTCCTTCCCCTCATCTCCCGTTCCCTGTCAACTACCCAATCCTCATGTTCTACGCCCATACCAAATCCAACTCCGACGGCTCTCCTGCCCCGGTCAAGGATTGGGAACCCCTCTTCACCCCCTTCGGCGATGTCGATCCCGATGATCCAGAGTTGGCCTGCTCCGGAAAAAACGGTACCCATTGCCCACACTGCGAGAACCTGAACCCCCGACACGGCCACCTCAACAAGGTCGCCCACCTCGCCGCTACCTTCGCCGCCAACATGTTTTCCCCCGGCCCCGACCGCGAATCCGCCCGACAATGGGGATACCTCGCCGGCCTCTGGCACGACCTGGGCAAGTTTGCCCCAAAATGGCAAAAATACCTCGCCACCAAATCCGACCCCCATTCCGACGAACTCTCCGGAAAAGAAGACCACTCCACCGCCGGGGCCATCTTCACGAACAGTTTCACGCCCTTTGGTCCGCTCTTCTCCTACCTCATCGCCGGACACCACGCAGGATTAGCCGACGGTAACTACCTCTTCCATGATCGCCTCAAAAAACACATCAACGAATGGCGTCCTCACGCCGAGGCATCACACGTCTCTCTTTCCGAATCCATCCCGCCGCCTCCCCTCAGCCGACCGGAAGCTGGGAACGACGCCATGGCATTCATGCTCCGCTTCTTCTTCTCCGCCCTCGTCGATGCCGACTTCCTCGCCACCGAATCCTTCATGTCCGCCGAGAAGTTTGAAACTCGACAGACATGGCCCGACGACATCCTCCAACGCATGCTCTCAACGCTGGAGAATCACCTTGCAGATAGCTTCAGCCATCCCGGTGAAGATCCCGTCAACCAGGCCCGCGAATTCGTCCGCCGTGATTGCCAACAAGCCGCCGAGAACGACACCGGCTTCTTCTCCCTCACCGTGCCCACCGGCGGGGGAAAAACCCTCTCGTCCCTCCTCTTCGCCCTACGCCACGCCATCTGGAACGGCCAACGCCGCGTCATCCTCGTCATCCCCTTCACCAGCATCATCAAGCAGAACGCCGATGTCTTCCGTGGCGTCTTCAAAGCCCTCAGCGCCGAACTCGGCAGAGACATCGTCTTGGAGCATCACTCGAAATTCGATCCTGCCAAGGAAACAGAACACAACCGTCTCGCCTCAGAAAACTGGGATTCTCCCCTAATCGTCACAACCAACGTCCGCTTTTTCGAATCTCTCTTCGCCAATCGCACCAGCGCCTGCCGAAAACTCCACCGCGTCGCCCGCAGCGTCGTCGTTTTCGATGAAGTCCAGGCCCTTCCTTCCGGACTTCTGCACCCCATCCTCCGTGCCCTCCGATGCCTCGTCCACGACCTCCACACAACCGCCGTCCTCTGCACCGCCACCCAACCCGCCCTCGAACGGCGGGACGACTTCCTCATCGGCATCCCCACAGAGGAAATCACCCCCGTCATCCGAGATGAAGCCTCCCTCTTCCTAACTCTGGAACGCGTCACTTGCAAAAACCTCGGTTCGCTCAACGACCACGACCTCATCACTGATATCCTCCAAAACGCTACCGACGGCTGCCTCCTTATTCTCAACACCACCAAATCAGCCCGCATCCTTCACGAACAACTCAGTCGCCAAACCAACGCCCTTCACCTCTCCGCCCGCATGTGCCCAGCCCACGTGATCGATGTCTTGGAAGAAGCCAAAGCTCTCCGCGAATCCGGCCAACCCGTCGTCCTCGTCTCCACTCAACTCATCGAAGCCGGAGTCGATATCAGCTTCCCCGCCGTCTATCGCGCCGAATGTGGCCTCGATTCCTTTGCCCAAGCAGCCGGCCGCTGCAATCGCAACGGCGAACTCACCAATTCCGACGGCAAGCCCATCAAAGGCCAGGTCTTCATCTTCCAGCCTACCGAGCACGCCATCCCAAAAGGCCTGGCCGATCTCACCGCTGCAGCAGCCATCACCCGCAGCCAGATCCTCCCAAACTTCCCCGACGACCAACTCCTCAGTACCGCCGCCATCCGATCCTACTTCGAGCAAGCCATCTGGCAGGCGGGACCCAAAACCGACAACTGGGACAAAGCCCACATCGTCTCGGGCGACGCCTGCTTCCCACCGAAATCAACCAGTCTTGACTGCTACCAGTTCAAAACCGCCGCTGAACGCTTCCGTCTCATCGATTCCAATACCTATCCCGTCCTCATCCCTTGGGGCACCGAAGGAAAAGCACTCGCCGAAGAAATCCGCCAACTCAAACGTCAAAAATGCGTCCCGAATCGCTCACACTATCGCCGCGCCCAGCAATTCACCGTCCAAGTCTACGACAACGAATGGCAGCAACTGAAGACCCAGGTTTCCTTCCATTGCGACGAAGCCTTCGCCATCCTCATCCACCCCGAAAACTCCTACCACGAACGCACCGGCCTCAAACCCCCGGGCGCGGCCTGCGATCCAAACGCCTTTTGCCTCTAGAAAAGTCCGTCCTCACCCCAACACCGATGCCCCCGCCCAAATTCGACTTTCATCCATGCCCAATCCCATCTATGTTCTACCTAGCCCCAAAGTTCCAAGCATGCTCACCATCGACGCTCAGGAAATCGCCATTCCACCACGGATTCTCTCCTCGATCCAGGCGGGAGAAGCAATATTCATTGAACTGGAGCATCAGCCGCTCGCGATTCTCCTCCCCGGGGGACTCCCAGCCGCCCCGCGCCCTGCCGGACTATGCAAAGGCGAATTCACCGTCCCGGATGACTTCAACGAGCCCCTCGAGGATTGGGGGGACCTCTTCGCCCCCGCCTCGCCGTAGACGAAAGTCAGCGACCCCGGGAATCCCCGAGGCCGCTGACAAATCGGATGCCTCAGCGTCCACGCAAATGTTTCAACCCTCGCCCCCGTGGAGGGGCGACCCAAAAATCAAACTCCATCCCTTGCGGGAATTCAAGATTCATTTGAGTTGACGCTGATATTAGTTTGACGATTGAGTTCGGCCTCCTAATCTCCCTCTTACTTTCATGAACCTACTCCTCGATGCCTGCGACTTCCTCTGGTTCATCGCCTCCGACCCCAAACTCTCCGAAGAACGCAGAAACGCGATCAAAGACCCGACCAACGCCGTTTTCCTCAGCTCCGCATCCACCGCCGAAATCGCTATCAAATACTCGACCGCAAAACTGGACCTGCCCACTCCCCCCTCCACCTACATTCGCGACGCACGAATCAGACACGGCATCCTCACCCTGCCCCTCACCGAAGAAGCCTGCTTTCTCTTCGCAGACCTCCCCATGCACCACAAGGATCCCTTCGACCGCATACTCATCTGCCAAGCCATTGCCCATGGAATGACCCTCCTCACCTCCGATCCTAAGATCCACCTCTACAACCTCCCTCTCATCTAGCAACACCATGTCCTACGGAATCAAACTCCACATCTCCGGCGACCTCGCCTGCTTTACCCGCCCCGAAATGAAGGTCGAGCGAGTCTCCTACGACGTCATCACCCCCTCCGCCGCCCGCGGCATACTGGAGGCCATCTACTGGAAACCACAAATACGCTGGGTCATCGACCGCATCCACGTCCTCAAGCCCATCCGCTTCACCAACATCCGCCGCAACGAAGTCGCCCACAAAGCCTCCAAACCCACTGCTGCTCAAATGCGCGGCGAGTCCGCTCCCACAGCCGGCATCATCATCGAAGAGGCACGCCAGCAACGCGCCTCCACCCTCCTGCGGGATGTCGCCTACATCATCGAAGCTCACTTTGAAATTCTCGACCACCGCTTCGAGAAAAACGGCCCCGAACTCGCCGCCAACGACTGCGCCGCCAAACACCTCGACATGTTCAACCGCCGCGCCCGCCGCGGCCAATGCTTCCACCAACCTTGCCTCGGAAACCGCGAATTCCCCGCCCGCTTCACTCTCATCGAGGAAGACCAACCCCTCCCACCCTGTGAACTCCCACCCGAACAACTCAACCGCCCCCTCGGCTGGATGCTTCACGACATCGCCTACCTCCCCGCCGACAAGAACGCGAAAGACAGTTTCCTCACCGGCCAAGGCAAACGCGTTCGAACCGAACCCCGATTCTTCAATGCCGAAATCATCAACGGCATGGTCGATGTCCCTCCCCTCAAATCCGCCACCGCCTAAGCCATGATCCTCCAATCCCTCTACGCCCTCTACAACCGTCTCGCCGAGGACCCCGACAACGGCCTCCCAAAGCCCGGCTACAGCCTGCAAAACATCACTTTCCGAATCGTCCTCCAGCCCGACGGAACGCTCGTCGAAATCCAGGACGCCCGACAGCAACTGGTGGAAATAAACCCCAGAACCGGAAAGGAAAAAAAATCCATCCGCGCCCTCCCCCTTCTCGTCATCGGTCAATCAAAGCCACCCGGCCAAGGCATCAACCCCTGCTTCCTTTGGGACAACGCCGCCTACATGCTCGGCTTCAAACCGGACGATCCCAAACCCGAACGAACTCAGCTCGCTTTTACTGCATTCACACAAAAACACCTTGCCCTCGAACAAGAAATCCAATCCCAGGACTTCTCCGCCGTCTGCCGCTTTCTTGAATCCTGGAATCCCGAATCCGCCACCGACCATCCCATTCTCACCGAACTCGGAACCGGCTTTGGCGTGTTCCAAATCTCTCCGAAAACCCAATACGTTCACCAGACTCCCGCCATCAGAAATTGGTGGAACCTCCAAACCCAGAACGAAGAGAAAACCGATGGATCATTCTGCCTCATCACTGGTGACACCTCCCCAACAGCCCTTACCCACGACCCTGCCATCAAAGGCGTCGCCGGAGCTCAAAGCTCCGGAGCCAAACTTGTCTCCTTCAACCTGAAAGCCGTCGAGTCCTTCTCCAAGGAACAAGGTAGCAACTCCCCCGTCAGTGAAACCGCAGCCTTTGCTTACTGCAACGCACTCAACTGGCTCCTCGCACGCAAGGAGCGCCGCTTCCACATCGGCGATGCTGCCACCACCGTCTTCTGGACTGACGAACCCACCCCCGCCGAAACTCTCCTCCCATGGATGATGTCCGGCGTTCCCGATGCCGAAGACCAAACCACCAAGAACCGGGTCCATGAGGTTCTTCTTAAAATCGCCCAAGGCACCCTCGCTCGCGACGAACTCGGCGACCCCGGCGTTCCCTACTACATCCTCGGTCTCTCTTCCAACGCTTCCCGCCTCTCCGTCCGCTTCTGGCACACCGGCACCCTCGGCGAACTCGTCACCAATCTCAAACTCCACTTCGAACACCTCGACCTCGTCCGCCAGTGGGACGAAACCAACTCGAAGAATCCCGAACCCCTGACTCCCACCTCCTACCAACTCCTCCGCCAAACCTCCCGCGATGTCGATGGCATCCCGCCGCTGTTAGGCGGTGCTCTCATTCGCTCCATCCTCCTCGGACTGCCCTATCCCAACTCTCTCATCAACGCAGTCCTCAACCGCATCCGCGCCGAAAGGGAAGTCTCCTATCTCAAGGCGGCCATCCTCAAAGCTTGGCTCATCCGCAACCACAAACAATCCATCACTACCATGTTAGACGAAACCAACACCAACTCCGGCTACCGCCTCGGCAGACTCTTCGCCGTACTCGAAAAAGCGCAACAAGACGCCCTTCCCGGCCTCAATGCCACCATCCGCGACCGCTTCTACGCAAGCGCCTCTGCCACACCCCGAGCCGTCTTCGGCAGACTTCTCCGTACCTATCAGCACCACCTGGGAAAGCTCGAGGTTGGCGCGAAAATCAATCGGGAAAAGCAAACCCAGGAAATCCTCTCCACTCTCTCCGACTTCCCAGCCCACCTGAACCTACTGGATCAATCCCAATTCGCCCTCGGCTACTACCACCAACGCAAGGACTTCTTCACCAAAAAGGAAACCACCCCCGAGCCAGAAATCGCCTCCGCATAATCTCCGCTGAAAACATAAACACATAATTCCATGAACAACCGCTACGACTTCATCTACCTCTTCGACGCTCAGGACGCCAACCCCAACGGTGATCCCGACGCCGGCAACCTCCCCCGCGTTGACTCCGAATCCGGCCAAGGCCTCATCACCGACGTCTGCCTCAAACGCAAAGTTCGCAACTTCATCGAAATTGTCAAAAAAGACGAACCCCACTTCGACATCTACGTGAAGGAAAAGGCCGTCCTCATCCGCGCCCACGAAAAAGCCTATGAAGCCATCAAAAAGGACGGCGAAGAACAAAGCGAAGCCAAAGCAGGCAAACGAAAGGGCAGCAGTGAAGAAGTCGAGGCCGCCCGCCAATGGATGTGCCGGAATTTCTACGATGTTCGAACCTTTGGGGCCGTCATGAGCATCGCCGTCAACTGCGGCCAGGTTCGCGGTCCCATCCAACTCGGATTCTCCCGCTCAGTTGATCCCATTGTCATCAGCGAACATGCCATCACCCGCATGGCCGTCGCCACCGAGAAGGAAGCCGAAGCCCAGCAAGGTGACAACCGCACCATGGGCCGCAAGTTCACCGTCCCCTACGCCCTCTACCGCAGCCACGGCTTCGTCAATCCGTTTCTCGCCGAACAAACCGGCTTTTCCGACGGCGACCTCGAACTCTTCTTCAACGCACTCGAAAACGCCTTCCAGTTCGATCAATCCGCCGCCCGTCCCGCCGGCAGCATGGCCCCACGCGGTCTCCTCGTCTTTAAACACAACAACCAACTCGGCCACGCCCCCAGCCACGCCCTCTTCGACCGCCTTGAAATCGAACCCTTCGAGGCCAAGCCCAGCGATGACGGCAAACCGCCGCGCAAGTTCGCCGACTACGCCCCACGCATCACCTTCGACGGCACCCCGCTGGACGATGTTATCAAGCCCGGTGAGGAAAAAGACCTTGGGAACGGCATCACCCTCATCCGCCGCATCTGACATGTCCCCCGATCTCGATCCATCCGACGGCCTTCCGACGCGAGCGGTCGTCGCCCGGGAACTTCTCCGCTACAAGATGGAAGAGTATTCAGAGGACTTCCACTGTGCCAGCTGGCTCAGCGATCTTGAATATCTCCTTTGGTCCGTACCCTCTGAAGAAGAGAGTCCTTCCGGGCGGGTGAGGAGGGACATCTCCAACGAACTCCATATCCTTGGAGAGATTGCCGGCGGCTGGTGGGTTTATGAGGACGAGACCCGCCCCAGCGAACGCGGTCCCGTCTTCGTTTCCATGGACCGCTGGCAGCAAATCCTCGCCCAACACCAACACTCCGGCGCCCCATGAAATCCTCCTCTTCAGAATCGAGCGCGACGCCTGGAGCGCGGAACTCCAGTGCCCCGCCACGCAGACTCTCGAAGCCCCCGCCCAGGCCATCATCGAAGCGGCCGGCTTCAACGACGACGATTGATGGGCCTGTCCCACCGACACCTCTACCCCTCACCAAACCGCCTTCACCGGCGAATCCTCCCGATGAAACCGCTCGTCCTTCGTCAACACCGGCACCCCGAGGACCAAGGCCGTCGCGGCGATGACTCGATCAGCCGGGTCCTTGTGGTCCCACCGCAAATCCGCCGACCGCAACCAGATCGCGGAGCTGGTGGACACCATTCGGAAGCCCGGGTGCCTGCCCAGCACATCCGGCCACTTCCCGACCGGGGTTTTCGGCTCGATCAAACCTCGCCGCTCTTTCAAACGCATCTCCCAAAAGGTGACCGCCGCAACGAGCAGACCGTCTCCGCCCTCGATCAGAGCTTCATCGATTCTCCGCCGCGCAGACGCGGGCAACTGTCCATGGCCTTCCAGCCACCAATACAGCGCATGGGAATCAATCACCATCTCTCCGTCTCGTCGTCGTTCAAGGCTTCCCAATCCTCAAGCGCCACCGGAGCCAGAAGCTCCCCTTCCGAGCAGTTGGTCACGCCTTTCCCCGGACCCGCCCGGTATTCCGCCAGCAGCTCCTCCACTGTCGCGGTTCTCCGAATCCGTCGCACTTCCAGCACCTCCCGACCATGGTCCGTCACGATCAGCGGCTCCCCGGTCCGTTCCACCTCTCGGAAATACTCCAGCATCTTCGCCTTCAACTTTCCCTTCGACACAGTCACGACAGGAATATGACTACAGACGTGACTATAGTCAAAAAGAATCCCCCACTTGCCGACAAATGAGCCATGTCCTTTGACCAAGGCCAATTCGACTTCGATGCCGGGAACGGTGAAGGCGGCTACCACCGTTGGCGCCAAAAACTCGATGCTCAAAAGCGGGCCTTCGAAGCCCGCCACGGCGTCATCCTCGGCACCAAGGTGCAGCTCCAACTCCGCGACTTCGCCAGCCCTCTCACGGGAACCATCCACCTCGTCCAGAAACGGAGCACCTCGGGCAACTCCAAGCCCCTCCTGCAAATTGGCAGCGTCCAATTCTCCCCCGACGATGTCGAAAGCGTCCTGCGCCTCGATCCCGAACCATGAACCCTCCCCATGTTCACCGAAGACCAGTTCCTCCCCCTCTCCGCCCTCCAGCACCTTCTCTTTTGCCCCCGGCAGACCGCCCTGATCCATCTGGAACAAGCTTGGGCCGAGAACCGCTTCACGGCCGAGGGCAAGGTCCTGCACAAGCGAGCCCACGACGGCCCAGACGAATCCCGTCCCGGTGTCCGCATCACCCGTTCCCTGGCCGTCTCCTCCGCCATCCTCGGCCTCTCCGGCCAATGCGACATCGTCGAATTCCACCAGGGGAGCGTGGGCGTCCCGCCCGCAACAAACCCCCAAGTCATCCCCATCGAATACAAACGCGGCAAACCCAAGAGCCACCAAGCCGACGAAGTCCAGCTCTGCGCCCAAGCCCTCTGCCTCGAGGAAATGCTCCACCTCTCCATTCCCCACGGATTCCTCTTCTACGGCCAGCGCAAGCGACGCTCTACCGTCCCCTTTGACGCCTCCCTCCGCCAACTCACCACCGAAACCGCCCAAGCTCTCCACGCCCTCATCGACTCCCGGGCAACACCCCCCGCCCTCTACGAACCCCAGAAGTGCGACTGCTGTTCCCTCATCCACCATTGCCAGCCCAAGTCTTTCCGCCTGAAACGAGGAGCCGCCTCCTGGTTCCAAGCCCAAATAGCCAATAACCAATAACCACCCCCCATGCGCCAACATCTCAACACCCTCTTCATCACCCTCGAAGACGCCTACCTCCGGAAGGATGGAGCCGCCGTCGAGGTCCGCCACGAGAAGCAAACCAAACTGCGCGTCCCCCTCCACAACCTTGACGGCATCGCCACCTTCGCCTGGCACACCACCGCCTCCACCGCCCTCATGCACGCCTGCGCCGAAGCCAACGTCTCCCTCTCCTTCCACAACCCCCACGGCAAGTTCCTCTCTTCGTCTCAGGGCCCCCAATCCGGAAACGTCCTCCTCCGCCGGGCCCAGTATCGTGCCTCCGACAACGAAGCCCACTCCCTCACCATTGCCCGCAACATCATCAGCGCCAAACTCGCCAACACGCGCACCCTTCTTCGCCGAGCGGCCCGCGATCACGGCGAATCATCCCCCCAACGAGCCACCCGCCTCACCCAAACCGCTGACTTCCTCAAGCACCGCCTTCAGTTGCTCCAACAGGCCACCTCCCTCGACTCCCTCCGCGGAATCGAAGGCGACTCCGCCTCCACCTACTTCGCCACCTTCAATGATCTCCTCACCCTCCCCGATCCATCTCCCTTCCATTTTACCGGACGCTCCCGCCGCCCCCCACTCGATCCCATCAACGCCCTCCTCTCCTTTCTCTACGCCCTCCTCGCCCACGACTGCCGCTCCGCCCTCGAATCCACTGGCCTCGATCCCCAATGCGGCTTCCTGCACCGCGACCGCCCCGGCCGTCCGTCCCTCGCCTTGGATCTCATGGAAGAATTCCGCTCCAACTTTGCCGACCGCGCCGCTCTCACCCTCATCAACCGGCAACAAATTCGGAGCGAAGACTTCGAAATCAAAGAAAACGGAGCAACCTACCTCAAGCCCGAGTCACGAAAAATTGTCCTACAGCACTGGCAGGAACGAAAACAAACCGAAATCATGCACCCCTTTCTCGATGAAAAGACAACAAGCGGACTCCTCCCCCACCTTCAGGCCCGCCTCATGGCCCGCCACCTCCGTGGTGACCTCGACGCCTACCCCGCCTTTCTCTCCAAATAGTCCTGATCTCTTGAGCAATGTACACCCTCGTCACCTACGATGTCGCCACCTCCACCCCGGCCGGCCGGACCCGATTGCGTAAAATCGCCAAAACCTGTCTCGACTACGGGCAACGGGTCCAGAATTCCGTCTTCGAATGCAAGGTGGATCCCGGGCAATTGGTGGAACTCAAAAACAAGTTGCTCACAATCATGAACCCTGAGAAGGATTCGATCCGCTTTTACAATCTCGGGAGAAATTGGCAGCATCGCGTCGAGCACCATGGGAGCAAGGAGCCCTACGACCCTGACGGCCCGCTCATGATATGAACCTTCCCGCGAACCCAAAGTGCTCGCGGTGGTTTTCGACAGAAAACCAAGCTCTTTGACATCCCAAAAACCTACCTTCGCGGATTTACCACTGGAAACAACTGGTGTTCTATGTGTTAAGATCTCCGCAGTCGCCCCCTCACGGGGGCGCGGATTGAAACCATAGATTTAATTGGGCGATGTCTGTCCGTGCCTGTCGCCCCCTCACGGGGGCGCGGATTGAAACCAATCCAGGGATTGGATATAAATTTCTGTGTCGGTCGCCCCCTCACGGGGGCGCGGATTGAAACCTCGGCAAACACCCCGAGGACCCGCCTAACAATCGTCGCCCCCTCACGGGGGCGCGGATTGAAACGCATCGTAGCATAAGGACCGCTCGCAAGCATCGGGTCGCCCCCTCACGGGGGCGCGGATTGAAACGAGTTCGTCCGCGCATATCTCAAATAGGTTCGCGGTCGCCCCCTCACGGGGGCGCGGATTGAAACATTTGGTTTGGTTTGGTTTGGTTTGGGAGACGTGGTCGCCCCCTCACGGGGGCGCGGATTGAAACCCTGGTGTAGGGGTAGTCGAGGGTGGCTGGTGGGGTCGCCCCCTCACGGGGGCGCGGATTGAAACCCAGGGTGGCGAGGATCCAGCCCATTGGGATTGGTCGCCCCCTCACGGGGGCGCGGATTGAAACGAGTTCTGTTAGGCACTCTGGATTTTCCGAATTGGTCGCCCCCTCACGGGGGCGCGGATTGAAACATGGTGGTTGGGGGGGGGGGGGGGGGG
>Ga0105051_10004834_pt1 | contig 15407 bp, 20 predicted proteins | sample FRY02_FD_78383 | JGI IMG/M metagenome (GOLD analysis project Ga0105051, IMG submission 78383) | Freshwater microbial communities from Lake Fryxell liftoff mats and glacier meltwater in Antarctica - FRY-02 (megahit assembly) | ecosystem: Environmental > Aquatic > Freshwater > Ice > Glacier... | reverse complement strand
TCAGTTGTTGGTAAGTTCTCATCATCACTTAATCTCTTGCCGGAGAAAAAGGGTAAGAGCTTACCTTCAGCTGGCCCCTTCTTCTACCTGATTAGGTGATGCACTTCAGATTTGAATCCAAGCTTTTTTAGCCTTAAGTTTTTGGTATTTAGGGAGCAAAGCAGAGAAAATATGGCAGTTAAGTCTAGTGAAAAATTTAACAATTCAAAGCACTCGGACGCAGTAGACTGGACCGGTGTTTGAGGCTTTATAGCTTCAAAAATAAAGGAGGGTTCTGTCATCAACGAGAAACACAATTCTAAATCCACTCGCCGAAATCCTTCGGTTGCTATTGGTGTCATCATATTCATATTGATACTTCTAGGGCTTGCAGTAACGTCGATGCCTAAAGGTTTTAAGATGACACACGAGCAAATAGGCACCGGCTTGCCGGCTCTGGTGTTTGTTTATGATCCAAACCTTGCCGTTAGCATAAGCCAGACTGAACAAATGAATAAAGCTCGTGATCAGCATAGTGACCAAGCTTTCTTTCTCATAGCCAAAATTAGCACCCCAGAGGGAGACCAGCTTATCGCTGAACACCGAGCCAGCCCTGCGGAGCTTCTACTCTTCGATCCATCTGGGAGGCTGATTAAAAGACAGTCCGCTTTGAGAAATTCTAGCGAACTAATCCAGTGGGTCACGTTAGGTGAGCCTTAATTTGAGTGTGCTAGTTTCTATTCCTTTACGTTCATTTCCTTTGTTGAAAAGTAGTTGTTTTGTGCACGCTATAACAATCAAATCAAAAAAGACACGCAGTGCGTGCTCATTATTAAGTGCGTTATGCAGGGCTATTTGAAACCAACGAGGGCTCGATATATGAAAACTCTTGTTAGACTATTTTCACTAATTGGCCTTGTTTTGCTCGCCTCTATATTTGCCGGAGTGTATTTGGATGTTAGGGACTTTGATCGCACAGAAGGAGGCTATGAACCGCCATACGCAGGTGTTACCGGTGAGCCCGTAGATTGGGACAGTATGGATTTAACATCAACCGGTTTAGCTAACCGAGGTCACATAGTGAATGTTCTCGTTAATGGTACAACCGGGATGATCAGCTTCGAGATATTTAAGCAAGAGATCGATTGGCGAAAATTCTCTGATCGAGCTTTGGTTGTACACAAACCTAGAGAAGCCCTTCTTCGACGCGGGTTCAAACCAGAGTTTTGGAAATGCATAACAAGTTGTTGCACCATCGGCTAACAAGGCACGGAGCCGGACGGCAACCCAGCAACAATTGGCAACGGAATTATGGCCGCAATTCGAGTGGATTCCAAAGAATCTGTTTATGCGATTTATAACGAAGCGCTCGAATGACTTCTACGCCATGGATTTTGGATTCGCGAAAGAAAATCACGTGGCTGCCGTGAGGGATTTTTCGATACCCTTCTCTAATGGCATCGACTTTTGTAGCACTCTGCGGCGTCTCCGAGAGACGACCAAAAGCCTCGAACAGTATGCTAATGTAAGCGTCTCGCTGAGGCTCGCCCCAATATTGCAGCGTATGGACAGCAATCTTTCTCATATCTCTGTCTGCGGCGGAAGAAAGCCTGAATCGTCTCACCTGTGTTAATCCAGGCTGTCCAGAAACTCTTCGTGGCTATATTCAACGAAGCCGCTTTCTTCGCCTTCAATCAGCGCCGCGCGCAATTGCCGTATCCGGATTTCATGTTCCTGCAAGAGCCTCAAACCAGCCCGCACGACTTCGCTGGCACTTGCATAGCGACCTTCGTCGAGCTGCTCAGCTATAAAAATCTCGAAGTGGCTCCCAATGCATATTCCGGCCCATCGTGAACACCCAATCCGGCATGGTGAACACCCAATCCGGAAATTGGGCAAAAGTGTTCACAATGAACCGGATTGGGTGTTCACGAACGACCGGATTAGGTGTTCACGATAAAGCGGATTGGATGTTCACGTTCGCCGGAATATGCACTCGTGTTTCCGCGTTTCTATTTTGCTACTTACAGGCGCCGCGAGGGCACAGTTCGGCCCCATCGGCACGTACCGGTTCGTTAAAGACAGAGCGGGCTTGCTCAAGGGTGGCACAGTACGTCCACCGCAGGGTGCGGAGGCGAAGGCCGTATTGGACTCGCTGCTTGGCGCACTGGAAAAGAGGTTGGCCGAACACCCATGGGTCGGCGGAGACACCGCTTCAGTCGCTGACTTCGCTATCTATCACCCGCGGTGACGAACGATCGAATAATTCTTGCCAGAGACAATACCGAATTTGGAAAGCTGCACGTGCATTTTCCGCGTGCCGGATATTCACTCGTTTCAAAGTGAATCAACGAGCGGCGTAAAATACCGTAGCGTACGGCCCACTGCCCATACTTGTTCCGGCGGTGCAGTGGAAACCCTGACCCCACCGACCAGTTACAGTCGTTGTAGGGTTACCAGCACAAGGAGAGTGGCTCGGTGCGAGCGGGTACCTTTTACGGACTTGAAGGGCGTCGATGCGCACACCTCACCTGCTTAGTGGCTGCCCCAAAAAACCCCGGTTCCCCCACCAACTCAATCAAGTACGAGAAACCCTGCGTCTAAATCAACCCCATCATTAGCCGAACCGCCGACCGCCCCGCAAGAAACCAACGCCCCGACGCACCGCAAGCGCCCGTAATAGCGTAAAAGGTACCCGCTCGCGCCGAACCACGGCACTCAGCGCGGGACCACGATCACTAGCACTAGCACCAACACTCATGGCATTCCAGCCAAAGCACATACCTGGTTCCGAGAAAAAACCAGATCCCAGACTCCGTGACCCAGACGTTCGCCACGTAACTCAAACTTGGTGAGCGGCCGGTGCTCGGGACGGGGTGAAAACTCGCCCAAGCCGCAGATGTTAGACAGCCCATCGGCGGCGCTTAAAACCACCATCATTTGCTGCGCATAGTCTTCCCAATCGGTCGCCAGATGCAAAGTACCTCCGACTTTGAGTTTGCTGACTAAATGCGCCACAAACTCAGGCTGTATCAGTCGACGCTTGTTATGCCGCTTTTTATGCCAGGGATCAGGGAAGAAAATCTGCACAGTATCAAGGGAGGCATCGGCAACGCAGTCGCGCAGGATCTCGACCGCGTCATGGCAATACACTCTGATATTGCTAATATCGTGCTCTGCTATGCTGTGCAGCAATCTGCCGACGCCCGGTTTGTGCACCTCAATGCCGATGAAATTAGCGTGCGGCGAGACCCGCGCCATTTCCGCCAGGGACTGACCCATGCCAAAGCCGATCTCCACCACGCGCGGACCGGATCGACCAAACAGAGCGTCAACATCCAGTATTACGTCTTCGTGAATGAGGCCCCAGCGCTGCCAGCCTTCTTCATAAGCGCGTCGTTGACCCGGCGTCATACGGCCGGTGCGCAGCACATAGCTACGTATGCGCTGCCTCTTGTCGAGATCAGTCATAAAAAGCCTCTGCGTGCAGCGCTCAGACCAGCAGTTTCCAGCCTGTGGCAGCGAGGCAGGCCCAACCTGCGATTAAGGCCAGGCCACCCAATGGCGTGATCGCCCCGAGCCAGCGTGCTCCCGTAAGACTCAGTAAATAGAGGCTGCCGGAAAAAATGAAAATACCCAGCAGAAACAACCAGCCGCTACTTTTCAGTAGCACCGTTTGTGGCTGGCTCAGCGCAAGGATACCCACGGCGAGAAGTGCGAGACTGTGATTGAAGTGGTATTGAACGGCGGTTTCGAACACACCGAGTGCGTAATCATCCAGCCTGCTCTTGAGAGCGTGTGCACCAAAAGCGCCGAAGATCACCGCTAGCATGCCGCTGAGAGAAGCCAGAGTAATGAATAATTTAGCCATGTTTAGGGGTTACCGTGAGACGACCAGGCCGCCTCAGTAGTCGGAATTTCAGGCCGCGATGGACCCTCGCAGTTTTTCCATGGCGCTCTGCTCAAGCTGGCGGATACGCTCTGCGGACACACTGTACTGCGCTGCCAACTCATGCAAGGTGGCTTTCTTCTCTGCCAACCAACGCTGCGCCAGGATATCACGACTGCGCTCATCCAACTGGGCCAGAGCATGGTGCAACTGGTTCTCGTTGTTATCCTGCCAATCACTGGATTCCAGTATCAGGGCTGGGTCTGAACTGTGGTCTTCAAGGTAATACTGGGGTGCGTGCCATGCATCGTCGTCATCCGCGTCAACGGGCTGATCGTAGCCGAGGTCGCGACTGGTCAGTCGGCCTTCCATACGCTGCACTTCATTAACGTCTACACCGAGGTCTTCGGCGATTGCCTGCGCCTCGTCAGCGCTCAACCAGGACAAGGTTTTTTTCGCGCTACGCAGATTAAAAAACAGTTTGCGCTGTGCCTTGGTGGTGGCGACCTTCACAATACGCCAGTTACGCAGAATGAACTCGTGCATTTCGGCTTTAATCCAGTGCACAGCGAACGAAACCAGGCGCACACCCTTCTCGGGATTGAAGCGCTTGACCGCCTTCATCAGGCCAACGTTCCCCTCTTGAATCAAGTCTGCCTCAGCCAGGCCATAGCCTGAATAACTGCGTGCAATGTGCACCACAAAGCGCAGGTGAGACATCACCAATTCACGGGCAGCTTCCACGTTTTCGTTGTAGAAAAGATCTTCCCCCAACTCGCGCTCACGCTCCACGCTAAGAATTGGAATACGGCTAACCGCCTGCACATAGGTCGGCAGGTTCGCTCCCGGCACCATCTGATCAACGGGCAACAAGCTATTTGACATTTTTTGACCCTCTAACATTACGAGGTTAACTTTAGCACTCATTCTATTAGAGTGCTAACTCCGGATAAGTTCCATTTGGCATAAGAATATGCCGTTTATTTCTTTGTTATCAAGGGATTAAGGCCATATTTCGTACAATGCTTTATTGCGGTTCGATGTGAACCAAATGCCGTGCCACCGCAAGCCACGCGCCACCAAGCCCCAACAAGCCACCCAGAATTACCAGGTTCAAAGCACCCATCAGGCCCAGACCGCTCAAGTGAAAAGCGCTTTCATAGAGCAGCGCAAGCTGCCCAATGGGCTCCTCCAGAAACCACAGCGCTGTCGATACCAGGATTGCTGCCAGCGCGCCCCCGCCAACCCCGTACCAAAGGCCGGTATACAGGAAGGGCCTGCGCACGAAGCCATTACTGCCACCGACCAGTTTCACGATAACAATCTCGTCACGACGGCTCTCAATGGCGAGCCGTATAGTATTTCCCAGTATCAACAGCACACCGATCACCAGCATGCCACCCACTGCCAGCACAATACGACGACTGAGCTCCATCAGGGTGTTCAAGCGCTGCAGCCACTCCATATCCAAAACCGCCTCTGCCACTTCGGGATTGTCCTGCAGCTCTGTCCTCAGCAGCAATACCGCCGTTTCATCCAGTGTCGGCAAAGGCGTGACCAGAATCACGTTTGGCAATGGGTTTTCCTGCAGATTGGCCAGTACATCGGCAAACCCCGACAGACTGCGAAACTCTTCCAGCGCTTCCTCGCGGGAGATAAATCGAGCCTCTGCAACGTCCTTTTGCGCTGCCATATCCGCTCCCAACTCCTGCGCCCTGTCGCTGCTCACTCCATCCTGTAAGAAAAGAGAAATCTGCGCAGGACTGTCCCATCGCGCACTCACCTGACTCACATTATCCAGCGCCACATTCAAGCCTACGGGAAGCGCGAGGGCGATACCAATGACCAGCCAAGTCATCAGGCTGGATCCGGGATTGTCCAGTACCCGCACCAGAGAATCGGCCGCCGACAGTCGGTGATGCTGTATCCAGGCACTGAAGCGATTCAGGACACCGGCTCGACTGGGCCGCGCACTCTCCTTGCGCCGCGGTGTTTCGCGTCGACCTATCACTGCGAACCTCCACTGACCAGACAGCCATCTCGCAAGGTGACGATACGGTGTTGCAGGCGGGAAATCAGGGCCAGGTCGTGGCTGGCGATAAGCACCGTCACACCGACCTGATTGAACGCCTCGAACAGGTTCATAATCTCCGCCGACAGCGCCGGGTCGAGGTTGCCGGTGGGCTCATCGGCCAGCAGAATCTTGGGCTTACCCACGACCGCCCTGGCAATACCAACACGCTGCTGTTCACCGCCGGAAAGTGTGATGGGCTGAGCGTGCTCTCGACTGAGCAGGCCCACCTTGTCCAGCGCTGCGCGCACCCGACGACCTGTCTCGCGGTGGTCATAGCCTGCAATGACCAGCGGCAACGCCACGTTGTCGAACACGGTTCGATCAAAGAGTAACTGGTGATTCTGAAATACCACGCCGATATTGCGGCGATGCGCGGGGATTGCGCGCGGGCGAATCTTGGCCAGGTTCTGCCCATCCACAGTCACTTGCCCGCGGGTGGGTCTATCCATCAGCATCAACAAGCGCAGCAGCGTGCTCTTTCCCGCGCCGGAATGTCCCGTTAGGAAAACGAGTTCCTCGCGCTCGATATGGATACTGATCTCGCGCAACGCATCGTGCCCTTCTTTGTAACGCTTGCTAACTCGGTCGAAAGTGATCATGCAGAGGCATTGTCCACATCAAACAGGGCTTCGATGAATTGTTCAGCCTGAAACGGACGCAAGTCGTCTACCGCTTCGCCCACACCGATAAAGCGTATCGGCAGCTGCAGCTTTTTGGCGATCGCAAAGATGATACCGCCCTTGGCCGTACCGTCCAGCTTCGTCAGCGTAATCCCCGATACGCCCACCCACTGTTGAAAATGCTCCGCCTGCGCCAATGCGTTCTGCCCGGTTCCGGCGTCCAGCACTAACATCACCTCGTGCGGCGCTGACGGGTCGAGCTTGCCCAGTACCCGCACGACTTTCTTCAGTTCCTCCATAAGATTGTCCTTGTTGTGCAGGCGACCAGCGGTGTCGGCGATCAACACGTCCACGTTGCGCGCACGCGCAGCCTCAAACGCGTCAAACAACACAGATGCACTGTCGGCGCCGGAGTGCTGGGCTATAACCGGGACATTATTGCGCTCACCCCACACCTGCAGCTGTTCCACGGCGGCAGCACGGAATGTATCCCCGGCAGCCAACATCACCGATCGTCCGGAGTCCATATAGTGTTTTGCCAACTTACCGATGGTGGTGGTTTTACCGACGCCATTGACGCCGACCATAAGAATGACGAAAGGCTGATGGCCTTCGATATTCAGGGGCTTCTCACAGGGCTGCAGCAGTGTCAGCAACTCCTCGCGCAGCGCACCTTGCAGGGCTTCCGGTTTCGTTAATTCCTTGCGAGATACTCGCTGCGTGAGGCGCTCGATAATATCCAGGGTGGCATCTACGCCCACATCGGCCATTAACAGGCGCGACTCCAGTTCCTCAAACAGTTCGTCGTCAATCTCCTTGCGCCCGAGGAACAGGTTACCAAGGCCCTGCACCAGATTGTCGCTGGTGCGCCCCAACCCCCGGCGCAATCGGGAGAAAAAACCCGGCTTGTCTTCGGCAGTTGCATCTTGCTTAACGAGCACTGGTGCAGGGCCATCGGGCAACGCCTGAGGAGGTTCCTCACTTGGCTCCTGGGGAGGCGGCTCCAGTGGCGCAGCAGCAACGTCGGAAACCTCCGGTGCCATGTGCTCTGCGCTTGCAGCGGACTGCTCACTATCAAGGGTAGTTTCGGGTGTCGCCTGATCGGCCTCCACCTTTTTTTTGCGTCTAAAAAATTTCATAAGTGTCGTGCTAGAGTGTGTGGAAATCGTACGCCTGAGAAGGCGCCTATCGTAACACCTCTGGATAACACGAAGAAATGTCAGCAACCGGGACCCGTGCGGGACAACAGCGACAAGTGCGCATCATCGGCGGGCGTTGGCGCGGTCGAAAGCTCGCTTTCACCCCCGCTGACGGCCTACGGCCTACGGGTGACCGCATCCGCGAAACTCTTTTTAACTGGCTTGCTCCCTATCTTGTTGGCGCGCGCTGTGCCGATTTGTTTGCGGGCAGCGGGGCGCTGGGGCTGGAGGCGCTTTCAAGGGGGGCGCTACACTGTGATTTTGTCGACACCTCCACTGCAGCGCTAGCCCAAATTCAGGAGCACCTTGCAACACTGGACGCACAGGATCAGGCCAGCTGCTATCAGGGAACCGCTGAGCAGTTCTTGCAAAAAATCCTTCCACCTTATGACATCGTATTCATCGATCCACCCTTTGGCCTGCAGTTGGTGACACCTGTCAGCGCCGCTTTAGCAAAAGCGCAGCTGTTGTCAGAGGACGCCTTGATCTACATTGAAGCGGCGGTGTCCGGTCCGGTGCTCGAGTTACCACCCGAATGGAGCCTACACCGGGACAAGATTTCCGGCGGAGTAGCTTATCGACTGTTCAAAAGTGCGAAGGGAGCTTTACACTCCTGAGTAATGTGCGCGGTGGAGTCGCATTGTCGCGTCCACACAAATTGTTTACCATCCGCTATCCTGCCTCAGCAACCGGCCTACGCTATGAGAACCAATTGTGTCATCTATCCCGGCACCTTCGATCCAATTACCAATGGCCATGTGGATTTAGCTGAGCGCGCCGCACGCCTGTTTGACCGCGTGGTCGTTGCCATCGCGCACAATGAAAAGAAGACACCCCTGTTTACCCTGGCAGAGCGGGTGTCGATGTGTGAACAGTCCCTGACACACCTGGACAATGTAGAAGTTGTGGGCTTCAGTAATCTGCTGACAGACTTTACCAAAAGCCAGAATGCGCGATGCGTATTGCGCGGCCTGCGCGCGGTAGCGGATTTTGAATATGAATTTCAGTTGGCCAATATGAACAGAGCAATTTTTCCAGAATTTGAAAGTATCTTCCTGACACCCTCAGAGCACTTGTCCTATATCTCATCATCTCTGGTGCGGGAAATCGCCGCACTGGACGGCGATATCAGTCCCTTTGTCCCTGCGCACGTTGCCGCCGCGCTAAAAATGCGATACGCCAAGCCCTGAAGGGCGCACTCATAGCCAGACTCAGGTACTTCTTATTTGTCGCTTTGCCGCTTGATCGCTTCGATGTCTTTGTTGGTATAGCCCGGGTTACGGCAACCTAGGCAGCGCATAAACGTCACCTCCGCCGGGCCGCCTATCAATGTGCCAGCGGCTTCACTGGCACTGCCCGCCAACAGCGTGAAAGGCAAGCTGACCAGCCATACGGCCACGCCCCCGGCAGTCAACACAACCCCGATAGGTCGTGCCACCAACAAATCACCTACCATGGCCCATTCGTTAGGACTCTCATCAATCGCCCCTTCTGCCCACAACATCTGTGGCAGCAGCAGACAACTCATCATCAAAGCAATCGCAGCCCGACGCGCCCGAACTCTTATTTTCATAACCACACTCCCGAGTTTTCCACCGGCTCTCCTTTTCGAGTTAGTGTAGCCTGATCAACGTTGGCAGGTCACGCAGTACACACTGCTGCGCTGGCCCAGACGCAGCTCTCGCAGCGCTGCCCCACAGGTCTTGCAGGGCTGCCCGGCACGACCGTAAACGTTGAGTTGCTGCGCGAAGTAGCCAGGCTTGCCATCACCCCCAACGAAATCGCGCAAGGTAGTTCCACCCTGATCTATAGCCGAAGTAAGTACTTGCTTTACTAAATCTGCAAGGCGCATATAGCGGGCTTTCGAGACACGACCAGCGGCGCGGCCGGGATGAATGCCGCAGAGAAACAGCGCTTCGTTAGCGTAAATATTACCAACACCAACCACCACTTTTCCGTCCATGATGAAGTTCTTTACAGAGCCTTTGCGCCCGCGTGAACGCCGATACAGAAGCTGACCATCGAACTCCTCCGTCAGCGGCTCGGGCCCAAGATTACACAGGAGGGAGTGATTCTCGCCCAACGGCTGCCAGAGAAAACAACCAAAGCGGCGCGGGTCGTGATAGCGCAGACACGCTCCACTGTCGAGCACAAGATCAATATGGTCGTGCTTGCCCGGCGCTGCAGCGGGGGACACAACGCGCAACGAGCCTGACATGCCCAGGTGCACCAGCAGGCTACCTTTGGCGGTTTGAAAAAGCAGGTATTTGCCGCGCCGTTTGACTGCCGCGATAGGCTGTCCGACGAGGGCCGAGGCGAGGTCAACGGGCACCGGCCAGCGCAGGCGCGAGTCGCGTACGTCCAACTGCGTGACTACGCGGCCGACGCAGTGGGGTTCGACACCTCGTCGGGTGGTTTCAACTTCGGGCAACTCAGGCATAGCGTAATGATCACTTCAATTCAGTGCTGGCGAAAGTAAATCCCCTAAACAAAAAACCCCGGCTATAGCCGGGGTTTTTTAGTGTGCCTGAGGCATGACAATTACTTGATCTTGCCTTCTTTATACATGACATGCTTACGTGCGACGGGGTCGTACTTTTTCATTTCCAGCTTGTCTGGCGTAGTTCGTTTGTTCTTATCCGTGGTATAAAAATGACCTGTACCTGCGGAGGAGTTCATTTTGATCTTGTCTCTCATGGCAATTCTCCCTTAAACCTTTTCACCGCGAGCGCGGATATCTTGCAATACTTGCTCTATACCGCGCTTGTCTATAATACGCATGCCTTTGCTTGATACACGCAGCGTGACAAAGCGCTTCTCTTCCTGCAACCAAAATCGGTGCTGGTGAAGGTTGGGCAAAAAACGGCGACGTGTGCGGTTCTTCGCGTGTGATACATTATTTCCCGTTATCGGACGTTTGCCGGTAACCTGACAGACTTTAGCCATGACTTTTTACTCTCCCAAAAATGCGCGGGATTCTCAGTAATTGTGATGTAAATTAGCGGCCCGAACAAGACCACCAGCCGCGCAGAGCGCGACTTTATACCAGAACACCCGCGCCATAGCAAGCTCGCTGGCACCCCCCGGAATTACAACAATCCCTGCTCTGCAAACGAGTACTCTTCACCGCTGCCGACAATAATGTGGTCCAGCACGCGAATATCCAGTAATGCCAGTGCAGCGCATAAGCGCTCGGTGATGCGACGGTCGGCGCTGCTGGGTTCCGCCACGCCTGAGGGGTGATTATGGGCGAAAATAACGGCCGCTGCGCCATACTGCAGCGCCCTCACCGCGACTTCTCTGGGGTATACCGCCGCGCCATCGAGGGTGCCAAAGAACAAATCTTCACAGCGCTGCACCCGATGCTGGCTATCGAGGAAAAGGCAGGTAAAGATCTCGCGGCTGCGACTCCCAAGATGGCACTGCAGGAAGCGGCGCGTATCGCCGGGGCTGCTAAGCACATCACCCGCGCGCATGGCCTCTAGGGCCTGCCGACAAGCCAGTTCCATAGCCGCCCGCAAACGGGCATATTTTGCCGGCCCAATACCTGCACAGCTCAACAGACTACTCTGCGGAGCGCGCATCACCTCACCGAGACTACCGAACTCCGCAAGCAGCGCGCGTGCCAACTCCAGCGCACTGCATGCCCGGTACCCTGTGTGCAAAATCACTGCAAGCAACTCTGGGTCCGACAGCGCCTGGGCGCCCCGCTCCAACAATTTGTCGCGCGGACCTTCTCCGGGCATCCAGCGTGCGATACTCATTGTGCTCCTCCGTGAGCCCCCTGCAGTGTCAAATACTGCGCCACAGTGGTATCTTTTGATGCTCAATTATCCTCCCAGATTTGGCGAGCAAATGGCACATCTTTTCAATCGCAATGTTCTGCTCGGCGTCAGCGGCGGTATCGCCGCCTACAAATCAGCAGAGTTGATCAGGGAGCTGCAGAACCGTGGTGCGCAAGTGCGCGTCATCATGACTCACGGCGCACAGGAATTTATCACTGCACTTACATTGCAGGCGCTTTCCGGCAACCCGGTACATACCCAATTGCTGGATGAGCGCGCTGAGCTTGGCATGGGACATATTGAACTGGCGCGCTGGGCCGACCTCCTGCTAATGGCCCCCGCGACAGCAGACCTTATCGCCAGGCTGAGCGCCGGACGCGCTGACGATCTTCTCACCACTGTGGCGTTGGCGACAGCGGCTCCCCTGATGCTAGCCCCGGCCATGAACCAACAGATGTGGAAAGACCAGGCGACCACAGCCAACATCAACACGCTGCGCAGCAGAGGCGCGCAGATCGTAGGCCCGGCCGCTGGCCTGCAAGCCTGCGGCGATGTGGGAGTAGGACGAATGGAGGAACCGGCTGCTATCGCCGATGCAGCAGCCGGATTGTTCCGCACGGGTGAACTGGCGGGCAAACGGGTTGTTATCACTGCCGGGCCGACCCGCGAAGCACTGGATCCGGTTCGTTACATCTCCAACAACAGCTCCGGGAAAATGGGCTACGCCCTTGCACAAGCAGCGATAGATGCCGGTGCAATCACTACCGTGATCAGCGGTCCCGTCAATTTAGACGCCCCCGATCACGCGCACATTGTGCGTGTGCAAAGCGCCGAAGAAATGCTCAAGCAGTGCCTGAGATTGTTACCGGAGTGCGATATTTTTATCGCCTGTGCGGCCGTTGCTGATTACCGCCCGGCCACCATTGAAGACCAGAAAATCAAGAAAGGTCCGCAGGAGGTAACACTGCAACTGGTGCGCACGCCGGACATTGTCGCTGCGGTCGCCGCCAGTGACCATCGCCCTTATACGGTCGGCTTCGCAGCGGAAACGAATGACATGCTGACGTACGCCCGGGAAAAAATGCAGCGTAAGGGGCTGGACATGATCGTCGCCAATGACGTGTCCGATCAATCCATAGGCTTCAATAGCAACGAAAATGCGGCAACCGTATTGTGGCATGATGGCGAACAGGTGCTGGAGCGCGCGAGCAAAGGGGTTATCGCACGCCAAATCGTACATTTAATTGCCCAGCGAACCTGAAGATTCAACGCAACACCTTTCAACCCATTGCTCAGCCTTGATCCACCGACCCGGTCGTGCTGAAGTAAGCGCCTGAAATAAAGGGAGCATGCCCGTTTGAGTGATCACTGCTATGTAATATCATTGCACCGTATATCTGCAGAATGGCTCGGTGAATGCTGACGCTTAGAACAAATAAAAAGGCCGTCACTAAAGATGACGGTCCGCAAGAGACGGCAACCAATAGTCCTCAGGGTATCACCGCCAAAGGCAATGCCTTGCAGAGAGTCGGCGGTATAGCCCTGCTGGCGATGTTGATTCCCGTGTTGCTGACCTTCGCCTACCTGATCCTCGTGCGCCAGGCGAGCCTGCAAGACCAGCAGATCGATCGCGTTTCATCCTCGTTTGCCTTGCAACAGGCAACGAATGTGCAGCGCATGTTCTCACGCCTCGAAGACCGCATACGCAGCGCCGCGATGTCACCGCTGGCACTGTCTGCCATCGCCAGCCAATCTGTGGATGACCTCCCGGTGGTGGAAAAAGCGATGCTGGATTTTTTCCCGGAAGTCGCCAGTCTGAGAATCATCCCAATCGGCGACATGGGCACTGCTGACTTCTCCGAGGGCAATCGGGGCCTACGAAATCATATTGAAGTTGACCTGGTCAGGCGCAGCAGTGAAGGCGAGGAGACCCTGCCGGAATCCTACAAATTCGAGGGCAAGTGGCTGACGTCGCTGGCCGCACGCGTGACGCATCCACGCATCGACGATCAATGGGCGGTTGTCGTGGTAACGATCGACAACAAGCTGATAGCAGAGCAATTGCAACCACTGGGTGATGATGCGAAGGGTAAATTCGCACTGGAGCGCTCTTTTGTCTCTCCTGGCGGGCAAGACCGCGTCGACGTCGTCGCCGAAAGTGGTAGCGCACCCGACGGCCCACACACGCGCCATGAGAACGTTCCAGGCACACCATGGCGAGTGTCCTTCAGTCCGTCAGAGGCACAGCTGAGCGAACTGAGTATCGACCCGGTTCCATTGTATGCCGTCCTGTCGCTGATCATATTGTCGGCGTTTGCCGCCCTTTCCGTCGTGTTAATTATGTTCCCCAGAAAGCTGGATGCCGAAATAAAACGCGTAATCGCCGCGGCAGACCAAAAAACGCCACTGGATCTGACAATTCCTGAACTGGTGCCCATTGCGAAGCAGCTGCGTCGCGCGACGCTGCGAACACTGCGAACACTGCAAGAAAACAGCGCAATCTCGTCAGAAGTGCCACGTCAGCAGGAGCGAGCCGAATCACCGAGCGCAAACCTCACCAACCCAATATTTCAAACCAAAAATCTGCTGGACGATGATGAGGTACTGGATCTGGCTGACGACGAACCGGGGGTCAAAAACAAGGGCCTCAGCGCACCCGAGGAGTTCCCGGACCACATCTTTCGCGCCTATGACATCCGCGGCAATGCGCAAACTGAACTAACCGATGAACTGATAGGGAACATCGCCAGGGCGATTGGCAGCATAGCAGGGGAAATGGGTGAGCAGGCGCTGATCGTCGGTTGCGATGGCAGAATCTCCAGCCCACGCATAAAATCGGCATTGGTGCGCGCACTGATGGAGACGGGCAGAGACGTTATCGACATTGGCCTGGTGCCCACACCCCTGCTCTATTTCGCCACGCAGCATCTGAATTGCCGCTCCGGCATTATGATAACGGGTAGCCACAATCCCGCCGATCACAACGGACTGAAGATTGTCCTGAACCAACAAACCATTGCGGCTGGGGGCATCCAGCAGATTCGCGACCGTGTCATAGAAGGCAAGTTTAGCTCTGGCAACGGCCGCATGGCGCGCGAAGATATTGTGCCGGCCTATAAAGAGGAGGTACTGCACGATATTGCCATCGCCGTGCCCCTTAAGATTGTTATTGACGCGAGTAACGGCGCGACCAGCGAACTGGCACCCATGCTGTTCGAAGAGCTTGGATGCGAAGTGGTAAAGTTGAACTGCCACATCGACGGACACTTCCCGGGCCATCCCCCCGATACGAGTAATGAGGACAACCTCGCTGATCTTGTCCGCATGGTGGTTGAGGTACAGGCAGACTTTGGTGTCGCCTTTGACGGCGATGGTGACCGCCTCGCTGTGGTCACACCCAGCGGAAAAATTGTCCGGTCCGACGTCCTGCTTATGTTGTTCGCTCAGGATGTGGTCTCGCGCAACCCCGGAGCCGACGTGGTTTTCGACGTGAAGTGTAGCCGTCACCTGTCCAAATTAGTTACCCGCCACGGCGGCCGACCCGTGCTGTGGAAGACCGGGCACGCCTTTATGAAAGAGAAGATGAAGGAAACCGGCGCACTCTTGGGTGGCGAGTTCTCCGGCCATATGTTTTTCGGGGAGCGCTGGTACGGCTTTGACGACGGAATGTATGCCGCGGGGAGATTGGCAGAGATTCTCAGCACCCACGGTGAGAGCCTGGACGAGTCGATTGCCCAATTTCCCGCCACGGTCAACACGCCCGAAATCATTATTCCAGTGCCGGACAATTACAAGTTCGAGCTGGTAGAGAAGATCATTCAAAGCGCTGACTTTAGCTCTGGCAAGGTCAACACGATAGAC
>Ga0105051_10004833_pt1 | contig 15407 bp, 9 predicted proteins | sample FRY02_FD_78383 | JGI IMG/M metagenome (GOLD analysis project Ga0105051, IMG submission 78383) | Freshwater microbial communities from Lake Fryxell liftoff mats and glacier meltwater in Antarctica - FRY-02 (megahit assembly) | ecosystem: Environmental > Aquatic > Freshwater > Ice > Glacier... | reverse complement strand
TATGTTCCAGGCGAAGAATAAGTGTGATTTGGCGTAGCTGAAGTTGATGAATTTGCAGCTCCAGAGCTAGGTTCCCCAAAATTCCAATTCATTGAAATAATTGGATTGAGGCAAGTTGAATTATCAAGTATTGTTTGAGCTGAAAAAGAGGCCGTTAAACATAATGTTGTGGCGTTAAAGTCAAATTCTGGATCGAAAAAACTTTGGTTAAAATTGGGCAAGCCTGCTCGACAAATACCTGAACCTAATGAAATACCATTTGGTTGAAATCCGCATGAAGGAGCGGGTAAATCTGGATTTCCAATTTCTCCTATCCAAGATTGTCCGAAACGTGAGAAATATAATTTTCCATTTGGACCTAACTGCAGTGTTCGAATAAAACCATCGGAAGTTGATCCAACCAAAGTTTCGGAAGCTAAAATATCGGCGGTTGTTCCGGCGCATAAATCCATTTGATTAACTCCAATGGTTGCAGAGGATTGGGATGCAGCGGATGTGTAATACAAATATCGTCCATTAGGAGAAAACTCTATTCCATATGCTGATCCGCTGAGGTTTCGGGTGAATGGATTAGTTATTTGACCAGTGCTAGCATTAAAATCTAAAACTTGAACTAAATGTTGTCCACCTTGGTCATAAATCGCTAACGCAAGTTTACTTCCATTGGGAGCTACTTTCATGCATCCTATAACCGACTGATCATGGATTACTCCAACGGAAGAAATGATAGGAGAAGCACTCACTCCTGCAGCGGTTACGAGCCAAGCATAAAATTGATTTGTTCCCCAATCATGGGCGATAACCCAAATGTCAATTTTATTGCAATGACGAACCGCCGTTAATTTTTCAGAAGCAGGAGTTAATAATAGAAGGTTTTTTTGTACGGCAATAACATCCCCTAAACCAGAATTAAGATTCATGTTGACTACAGAGTAACGCACACCATCAGGACCTGAATCTTGATCTGCAGTAAACAAGTAATATAAATTATTACTTCCTGGCTTTCTAACTGCGACAGCACTTTGGCTAGATGAGCTACCACCCAAAAGTCCCGTACCATTGGGCATTACAACATTATTCTGATTGAAAACAGATACACCATCGGTGTAAAAGAGAATATTACCAGCCGCGTCAGAAATAGAGGCTACTCCTTCGGCAGAGTTTATCATCCCTCCAGCAATTGCCGTGGGAGTTCCTCCTGTGAATGAAACACCCGCATTTGTTCCAAAAAACCAATTGTCAGCAGGGCTTTGGGCTTTTGAAGTGTTAAGGTGAAAAACTAGAGTGGCAAGCAATAGAATCTTAAGCGACAGTTTTCGCAAAAGATTCAACAATACACTTACATCTATTAATTTTAACATCCTTCTTGCAAGAAGAGCCTATGTCGGAACGTAAATTGTAGTTTCAAACAATCCGATTAAACAAGAGTACCAATTTGCTATCACCCTGATTACAAATAAATTACGCGCTTTTAGGCATGTATGGTAGAACGTTAAAATCCAATAATTGAGACAACACTATTTCCCTTAAAATGACCCTAATGACAAAAGTATCAAAATGAAATAAGTTAAGATGTGTAAAGGTTGAGGTTTTCTTACATACAAAAGGGGGCGCCCAATGGACGCCCCCTTCAAAAGAAATTGTTAATAAGTACTAGTTCAATATAGAAGAAAGTTCAGTTGCGAACTTCGCGAACTCCATATCGTTTTTAGCTTTATTCTTAAGTTCTGGCTTCATTGAAATTGCCTTCGTAAGATTTGTAGCTATCGCTTTCGCATCGCCACTTCGAGCTCCAATTACTGCACGCAAGTAGAAACCTTCCGCACTGTCTTTATCACTGCTACAATCTAATGTTTGCGTTGCTCCAGAAGCATTTCCGTTCAGTACTTTTGCTAAAGCAGCGTTGAAAGAACACGTTTCGCCATAAGCACTCACAGCAGAAGCATATTTACCGTTTGCGATATCCAAGTTAGCCTTGTTGTAGGTAGTTTCAGAACCTGTTCCTGCAGCTTCGAAGAACTTAGAAGCATTTGCTTTATCGCCTTTCATCGCTGAAACAACACCTAAATTATTTTGAACGGCTGGTTTGTTTGCAGAAATCTTAGATGCTTTTTCGAATTCAGCTTGGGCTTCATTCATCTTGCCCATTTTCAAATACATCGCACCCATGTTATTAAAACCACGGTGGTCTTCAGGAAAACGACGAGCATAAGACTCATAAACTTTGAATTTGTCATCGTCTGATGTTACCAAAGAAGCGCTGTAAAGCAATTCTTCGTTACCTAATTGATCAGGACTTGATAAAGCCAATGTGCGGATATCCTCATCGCTGCGTGTTTTAAGCTTAACAACCAAGTTAATTTCTGCTCGACGAAGCTTCGGAAAGTATGCACTAGCAATTGGATCATAGCTAGCGATTTTTTTGAATTGCTCTTCACGAGCTTCAGGATCGCCAATTGTATTGATAATATTTAATGCTTCTGATTTACCATCCATTGATGAAGTTTGAAGCATTTGCTTTAACCCGTCCCAATCTTCATAATCAGTAGTAATAGCAGAATAGAAACCTTCACGTTTAGCCAATTCTTTCAATTTAGCTTTTGCAAAACGAGAATACATGATTTTTGAAGCTTCACTTGCACGATTCACTGATAATTTTGAGTTGCGAGACAATTCTCCTTCTGGAGATGCGTAACCATATATCTTCATTGCCTCGAAAACAGAACTGTCTTTAGCTGCTTTATCTACGAAACGATACATATTTTCCATTTCGTCACTCTTCAACTCTACATTACGTATTTCCCAAGAGTCAACTAGGTAGTAAATATTAGCCTTTTGAGTTACCATAGGATTTTTATCAAACTTATCGGCCTCAACCATTGGCTTGTAATCTTTCTTGAGCAACAACGGCGTCACGATGGTTCCTTTTGCAATTGAAATCTCAGGAAGATCTGTTGTCTTTGATTTGTATTGAGCTTGTGCTCTCAAAACCAATTCCGCTTTCTCCATTCCATTGACGAATAGAAACTTGTCAGAAAGACTGAATTTGCCTCCTTTATCGTAAGAAATACCTTCGCCAGCTCCTTCCACTTTATCGCCACGGAGTGTAATTGTCTTTAATGTTTTTTCACCTCCATCATACTTTACAACTGGAGTTAAAACTAAAGTCGCTTTTTTATGAAAATACTTAGCAGGGAAATTTCCAGTTACGGCTACTTTTACAGTGTCACCGTGCAACTCCAATGGATTTGGTTTGGCCTCATAAGAGATTGTCCCGGCATTTTTGATCATTTTCTTAATACCACAACTATTCATTGTTAGTATGGAAACCGGAATTAGCAGAATAATCGCTGCTTTAATAATTTTATTCATTACTTATAGTTTATTTATTGGATCGAATTCGGGCGCAAAATTAGTGATTGTAACTTAACTATGAAAGCACCAAATTTTAATTTACGTAATTGAATGTCAAATAAATAGCTTTAATCGTCAAGTTAAATTATAATTAAAGTAAGATATTAACGACTTTTTGCACAAATATCGAAGCTAATTGGCTGGGGAGTTTCTTGTTCACCAAGAAGGGAGATCATTTCTTCAATTCCCATATTTATTGATTTGTCATACCAATTTGGTCGTATGTCTCTTAATGGAATTAAAATAAACAAACGTAGATGATATCGCGGATGAGGCAATGTAAGATGCTCACTAAATTTGGTCACGTCAGAATAAGCAATTAAATCTAAATCTATTATTCTATCTGTGTAACTTTTCGTGTGCCTTATCCTTCCCAGCTCTTGCTCAATTTTTAACAAATCATGCAATACTTCCTCTGGCTCTTTTAATGTTACTACCTCAACAACAGCATTGTAGAAATCATTATCGCTTTCGAATCCAAGTGCAGGAGTTAAGTAAACACCTGAACATCTGTTAATTAAATATCCGTTTTCTTCTAAACTTTCTCTAGCCCGAATTAAATTCGCTCCCAAGTCACCTAAATTACTACCAAATGAGATAATCGCTTCTTTCATCACCCCGAAACTAAATCAAACCAAATACAATTCACTAATTTGCACCCTCATTTTACCCAAACTTATGAAACAATTCTTTAAGATCGTATTCGCTTCCATGTTCGGCTTCTTGCTGATGATTCTGGTGTTATTCTTCATTATCGTTGGTATTGCTTCGTCTAGCTCAGGCGATAAAGAAGTAAAACTGAAAGAAAATACAGTTTTACACTTAACGCTCAATGATGCAATTCCAGATAGAGCATCTAAGAATCCATTTACAGAACTAGGTATTAGTGGATTGGGCGATAAAGCAACAGGATTAAACGACATCCTCGAGAACATTGATAAAGCTGCCGACAACCCAAATATTGCTGGTATTTTCCTTGATGTTTCAGTAATTCCTTCAGGTATTGCTAGTATTGAAGAAATCCGCAACGCCCTTTTAGATTTTAAGAAATCTAAAAAATTCATCTACGCATACAGTGAAGCTTTTACACAACCATCTTATTACTTAGCAACTGTTGCTGATAAAATATTCCTTCATCCAACAGGATTAGCTGAACTGAAAGGACTTCGCTCTGAAGTTTTATTTTTCAAAGGAACGCTTGATAAAATTGGTGTCGAGCCCCAAGTATTTCGTCATGGAAAATTTAAAAGTGCCATAGAGCCATTTATTCAAGAGCAATTGAGTGATGCTAACCGTGAGCAAATTCGCTCATACATTGGTTCTATTTGGAACCATTTAGTTGCAGGAATTGCCACAGAACGTAAAATGACCGAAGCGCAAGTTCAGGACATCGCTAGTCGAATATTGGTAACTAATGCAGAATCAGCAGTCAAATATAAGCTTGTTGATGAGCTAAAATATCGCGATGAGGTACTTGATTTACTTAAAGAAAAAACCAAGTCTGAAGAAATCGATAAGATTGAATTTGTGTCGATTGACAAAATGACAGATGTAAAAGATACGCGCGATAGTAAAGGAAAAGATAAAATCGCAGTTGTATTTGCCGAAGGCGATATCGTTGATGGCGAAGGCAAAGAGGGTCAGGTTGGATCTATTGAGTTTTCTAAAGCAATCCGCAAAGCTCGTTTAGACGAAAAAGTTAAAGCTCTTGTGTTAAGAATTAACTCTCCAGGTGGATCTGCGTTAGCCTCTGAAACTATCTGGCGCGAAGTTATGCTAACTAAAAAAGTAAAACCTGTTATTGTGTCAATGGGTAACGTAGCTGCTTCTGGTGGATATTACATCGCAGCTCCTGCAGATACAATCGTTGCCAGTCCTAATACCATTACAGGTTCTATTGGTGTTTTTGGTCTATTCTTTAATGCCAAAGAGATGGTCAACAAAATTGGAGTGACCATTGATACTGTTAAGACGAATCCTTACGCTGATATCATGACTAGCTCGCGTGCAGTATCAGCCCAAGAAAGAGAGGTTATTCAAGGCGAAATAGAACGTATTTATGATAATTTCATCACACGTGTAGCAGAAGGCCGCCATATGTCTAAAGCTGATGTTGATTCAATTGCTCAAGGCCGCGTTTGGTCTGGTGTTGATGCAAAGCGTCTTGGTTTGGTAGATTTATTTGGAGGTTTACAAACTGCTATAGACATCGCTGCTAAAAAAGTAGGATTGACCGAATACCGTATTCAATCGCTTCCATATCAAGAAGACCCCTTACAAAAATTCATGAAGCAACTAGGTGGCGAATCTGAAGATGCTGTGATGCAAAGAGTCCTAGGCGAGTCTTATCGTTACTATAAGCAATTAGATCACTTGAGAAGCATGAAGTCTTACCAAGCAAGATTACCATACGAAATAGAACTGTATTAATAGTTCTCCAAAACTCAATCAAGGACGCAAAGCCAAAATTTTGCGTCCTTTTTTTATATGATACATGACCAATAAAGAAATATCAAAAGCCCTGAAACTAAGCGCTGCTTTGGGTGAATTGCATGAAGAAAACGATTTTAAGTTAAAGTCGCTGACAAATGCTTCTTTTCAAATTGACCGTTATGGCGAAGCTCTGGAAGGCAAATCGATGGAGCAATTGGTCAAAATCCCCGGAATCGGTAAAGGGATCGCAGAAAAGATACTAGAACTAATAGAAACTGGAACATCGAATGACCTCCAGCATTACCTGCAAATTACACCAGCCGGAGTTGTTGGATTACTGAGTGTTAAAGGCATCGGTCCCAAAAAAGTCAAAACGTTATGGCATGATATGGGAATCGAAAGTCCAGGTGAATTGCTCTACGCCTGTAACGAAAATCGACTTATCACTGCAAAAGGTTTTGGCGTAAAAACACAAGATAGCATTAGACAAGGCTTAGAATTCAGCCTTTCAAACTCAGGTAAACTACATTTTGCAGAAGCAGAGATTGCTGCTCAGGAAATTATTCGATTAATTGAAGTCGAAGAACCTAATTGGAGACTTGCCTTCACAGGGGAGTTACGCCGTAAAATGGAAGTTGTTGATCAAATTGAACTCATTGCAGATGTCGATGCTGATGCCCTTGAAGATGTTTTGGGTCGACTTCCCTTAGCTTCCAATACTGAAATTAGCGATGAATTCGTACAGACAAGTTTTGCGGATAAATACCGAATACATATATATTGGAGCGACCTAGAAAATTTTGAGCGCGATCAACTCATCCGAACGGGCCCCGCTGATCATCTTCAAGAACTTGATTTAGATCCGGAAGAACCTGTTATTAGCGAGGAAAGCTTTTACGACGAACGAGGCTTTCCCTTCATCATTCCAGAACTGCGCGATTTACCAATCGATAAGGCTTTTGCAATCGACGCTAGCAAATTGGTACAATTCAACGACATTATTGGGGTATTGCATAACCATAGTACCTGGAGCGATGGCGCTGATTCTTTAGAGGAAATGGCAATTGCTGCGCGCGATTTGGGACTTAAGTATCTTGGTATCTGTGATCACAGTAGAACAGCTTCCTATGCTGGTGGTTTGAGCATTGACCGTGTTTATCAACAGTGGACCGAAATCGATTCTTTAAACTCTAAACTTGGTCCATTTCACATTTTCAAAGGCATCGAATCCGATATTTTGAGCGATGGTTCACTCGATTATCCGGATGAAGTTCTTGCCGGATTCGACCTTGTAGTTGCTTCAATACATTCAATTTTTGGAATGGATGAAGAAAGAGCTACATCTAGATTGATAAAAGCCATCGAAAACCCATACACGACTATTCTTGGTCACCCAACAGGACGACTATTGCTTTTCCGCAAAGGCTACCCAATCAACCATAAAAAAGTAATAGATGCGTGTGCGGCTAATAGTGTAATCATGGAACTTAATGCTCATCCATACCGCTTGGACATCGATTGGCGCTGGATTCCATACTGTCTCGAGAGAGGCGTAAAAATCTCCATCAACCCTGATGCTCATCGAAAAGCGGGATATCTCGACATGCACTACGGAATTAACGTAGCCCGAAAAGCAGGACTCACTCCTGAGATGATGTTTAACGCACTCACATTGAGTGAATTGACAGAATACCTCAAAAAATAAAGAATTCGAAGGAACTCGGTTCTATCAACCTGCTTTTTCTAATTTCGCAGAAACCAAAACCTCATGCGCAAACTCGCAATCCACTGGCAAGTGATTATCGGCCTCATCTTAGGTGCTGTATATGCATACATGTCAATCACTTTCGGCTGGAACACTTTCACGAGGCACTATATCAAGCCTTTCGGCGATGTGTTTATCAATGTTTTAAAGCTAATTGCTGTGCCGTTGGTTCTGTTCTCTGTTATCAGTGGTGTGGCTTCGCTGGGAGACTTGAAAAAACTGGGAAAAATGGGAATTAAAACACTCGGTTTGTACATTCTTACTACCGTTTTTGCGGTTGGATTGGGTTTGGTTCTTGTTAATATTTTTCAACCGGGCGACCACGTAAAAAAGAGCACACTCGAAAGAAACCGGGTTAGCTATGAACTTTGGAAAGAAAAACAAGGAGCAAAAGCCCTCGATGGAATTTGCTTGACGTGTGATCCTAAAAACCAGGTAATTATTGATGAAATACGGGCCTCACAAGGAAAAGAACCCGTTCAAGATTGGGTTAAAGATAAACTCAGCCTCGCTGAAAACGAAAAGAAAATGCAACAAGACGAAGGTCCTCTGAAACCAATCGTTGATATTGTGCCAACCAATATTTTTAAAGCATTAGCTGATATGTCAATGTTGCAAGTCATCTTTTTTGCCATCTTCTTTGGAGTGGTACTCGTTAGTATTGAGGAGGATAAACGAAAACCTGTGTTGTCATTGGTCGACGGACTAAATGAGGTATTTATCAAAATGGTCTGGGTTGTCATGAAAGCAATGCCAATATTCGTGTTCGCGCTGATGGCGGGTCAAATTGTTCAAGCGGCGGGAACAGATCCAGCCAACTTCTTTTCATTACTCGATTTCCTTATTCGTTATTCATTAGTGGTCGTTTTAGGCTTGGTAATCATGGTAGTCATAGTTTACCCAAGCATCGTTGCACTTTTTGTAAAAAAACGCGGTTACAAACAATTTATGCATGCAATGCGCGATGCTCAAATTACCGCATTTTCTACTTCGTCATCCGTGGCAACGCTCCCTGTAACAATGGATTGCGTGCAAAAGAAACTGGGTGTTTCAGAAAGCACAACAAGCTTTGTTTTACCCATTGGAGCCACAATCAATATGGATGGAACAAGTCTTTATCAAGCTATTGCCGTTGTTGCTCTAGCGCAGTTTCATATGGTCGATTTGAGCTTATTACAACAGTTAACGATCGTGGCAACAGCAACAATGGCGAGCATAGGTGCCGCTGCAATTCCTAGTGCTGGATTAGTACTTATGATAATCGTTCTTGAATCGGTAGGCCTTAATCCAGCTTGGATTGCCTTGATTTTTCCGGTAGATAGAATTCTCGATATGTGCAGAACCGTCGTGAATGTGACCGGCGACGGCGCTGTTTCAGTAATTATTGCTGGCATTGGAGGTGAATTGGAAGATATTGTCGAAACAAAATAGAGATTGAGTGCTTCAGCGTTTGTAGAGCAAGCTGAATTCAACTAGGTTTGTAAGCATATAGCTAACGCATGTCAATTATTAACTCCATTCTTTCTTGGGTGATGCAGAAAAGGATCCACCAAATGGAGCTCTTCATGAAATTCCCAAACGAAGTTCAACAAGAATGGGGGAAAAAACTCATTGCTCAGGCACAGGAAACAGAGTTTGGTCGCTTACATGATTTCAAATCCATTAAAACTTATCGAGAATTCAAAGAGCGCGTCCCTCTCATGGATTACGAAGATGTGAAGCCTTTCATTGAACGAATGATGATGGGCGAACAAAATATACTTTGGCCTACAGAAGTGACTTGGTTTGCAAAATCTTCTGGCACCACATCGGATAAAAGTAAATTCATTCCATTAAGTCAAGAAGCAATGGAAGATTGTCACTTTAAAGGTGGCAAAGACATGCTTTCCATCTATTGTAACAATTACCCTGAAACCCGCATCTTCTCTGGAAAAGGGTTAACTCTAGGAGGAACGCATCAACTCAACCAAAAATCAGGCAGCACCTATTTCGGAGATTTGAGTGCAGTTATCATGGAGCATCTTCCAATGTGGGTCGAATACATTCGTACTCCAGATTTGAAAATCGCGTTAATGGGCGAATGGGAATCAAAACTCGATCGCATTGCACACCAAACGGTCGATGAAGATGTAACCAATCTTGCTGGAGTTCCTTCGTGGATGCTCATTTTACTTCAACATATAGTAATAATGAAAGGAGCTTCTAATATTCTAGAAGTTTGGCCAAACCTCGAATTGTTTATGCATGGCGGAATGAATTTCGGTCCTTACAAAGCTCAATACGCTAAAATGATCCCGAGCGATCAAATGAATTACCTTGAACTTTACAATGCCTCCGAAGGTTTCTTTGGTATTCAAGACCAAAAAAACTCAGATGAGATGTTGCTCATGCTCGATTATGGAATTTTCTACGAATTTATTCCAGCAGCTCAAGCAGATGATGAGAATCCTACTGTTCTATGTCTCGATCAAGTAGAAGCGCATGTGCCTTACGCAATGGTTATTACAACCAACGCCGGACTTTGGCGATACAAAATTGGTGATGTAATTGTTTTCAGCAATTTAAGTCCGTATAGAATTCGAATTTCTGGGCGTACCAAACATTTCATCAATACTTTTGGTGAAGAGTTAGTAATCGATAATGCCGAAAAAGCTCTAGCAATTGCCTGTGAGAAAACCGATGCCATTGTTCAGGAATATACTGCTGGTCCAATTTATATGGAAGTTGATTCTAACGGCGCCCACGAGTGGCTTATCGAATTTGACAAACCTCCAAGTCATTTAGGTTATTTTGCAGAAGTGCTCGACAATGCGCTCAAGTCATTAAACTCTGATTATGAGGCAAAAAGATATCACAACATAACACTTCGACCACCGGTTATACGAACACTCGAAAAAGGTACGTTCTACAATTGGATGAAAATGCGAGGCAAACTTGGAGCTCAGAATAAGGTTCCGAGATTAAGCAACGATCGCAAATATCTCGACGAAATCCTTGAACTTAAAGTGCTTACTAATCAAGCATGAGCAAATCATCAAATACTAGAATCATACTTCAGCTTAGTCTAGCTTTTTCACTATTGTTTTTTTCACCTTCGGTGGATGCGCAATCATGGACAAAACTTTATTCTGTCCCCGCCTCGGGTAATAGTCTTACAACCGATAATCTTGGAAATGCATACGTTATTAAGGGCGATATGATTACCAAATACAAAGATGATGGAAGTCTATTTCGAATTTATAGCAATAAACGTTTAGGGAAAATTACTTCTGCCGATGTCTTAAACCCTTTGAAAATTATATTGTTTTATAAAGATTTCTCTCGAATTGTTTTTTTAGACAACACTGTCACTGAAAATGGTAACGCACTAAATTTAGAAGATCGGCAATTAGAATTAGCATCGCTCGCCTGTGCTTCATTCGACAACGGAATTTGGCTCTACGATCCTGTTAGATATTTGTTATTGAGATACAATCAACAACTTCAAGAAACCGTTCGAATTACTAACCTCAACCAAATACTTGGTTACGCACCTCAACCTGATTTTCTCACCGAATACGAAAATACCTTATACATGAACGAGCCAAGTCGAGGTGTGCTTCGCTTCGATATTTTCGGCACTTATTTATCAACCATACCTATTACAAACTTGGTCAAATTTCAAGTAAGCGATGAGCGTTTAATTTATTCGCGAGGTGGAAGTAAACTCATCGCATACGGACTTAAAACATTAAGCTCTGATACATTAACAGTTCCAACTATCGACCATATTGATGCGCGTTGGTGGAAAGATCGCCTTTACCTTCTTAGAAAAGACAGCTTGACGGTTTTTAAATACGGAAACTAAGTAAATCATCGTTCTTGATATCATATCTCAAGGCTTATCAACCCTGATTTTTTCATAAGTTCAGATTAGATCAACAAACAAGCGCTGTATTTCAGCTTAGATTTACCCGCTTACACAATTATTGCATGAAAATTACTGTTGGAATTATTTTCGGAGGTCGATCAAAAGAGCGTGAAATATCGTTTGCTGGTGGACGAACAGTTTATGACAACCTCGACAAAACATTGTTCGAAGCAGTTCCAATTTTTGTAGATAGTTTCAATAACTTCATTTTACTCGATTGGGAATTTGTATATAAAGGCAGTATTCGCGATTTCTATCCAACAGCGCAACATATTCCTGCCGACAAAGGGCTGTATCAGATTTATGCTGAATCTTTGGGGAATTTAAGTTCTGAAGAACAAGAAAAACTAAGTGCTCCAATTGGCAAACGAATTCCAATCGAAGAGCTCAAATCCATTATCGATATCGCATTCCTTTGTCTTCACGGTCCTTTTGGCGAAGATGGACGCATTCAAGGTTTACTTGAATATATCGAGCTGCCTTACACTGGTTCTGGAATTTTATCTAGCGCCATTGGAATCAACAAGCAGGTTCAAAAAGAGTTAATGCTAAAGTCAGGATTTCCGAGTCCGGCGTATTTCTCTGTTTCAAGAGCAGAGTGGCTTTCCAAGCGTGATGTAGTTTCTGCAATCCAAGCTGCCACTTCTCAAATCGGTTTTCCATGTGTTGTTAAATCGCCCACGCAAGGCTCGTCAATTGGAGTAAGTGTTATTCATTCAGATGAATCCAAATCCTTCGAAGAAGCAATCGATAAAAGCCTTTTCATCCGAAAAATTAATTCATCAACTTGGAATGCCTTTTCAGCTGAGCAGAAAGAAGATTACATCCGCACTTTGTGCGATATCCGCGAAGGCATTGGTATTCCGCTAAGAGTTCTTGGAAAAACAATTTATCATCCTTTCGATTTACTTCAATTTATAGATGCGCATTTCACCGCAAATACAACTTCGGAGCTAATTCTAGAATCTTTAGATGCGGAATCTGAAATCATTATTGAAGGATTTATCGAAGGAAAAGAATTCTCAAGTATCGTCATTGAAGGAATAAACGGTGAAGCAATTTGCCTTCCTCCTACCGAGATTCGTAAGGGTAAAGAAGTGTTCGATTATCGTTCAAAGTACTTGCCTGGACTTTCTCGAAAAATTACTCCTATACAAATTCCAGACGATCAAATTCAGCTAATTCGCAGCGAATGTGAGCGTTTATATCACGAATTAGGCTTTGGTGTTTATGCACGTATCGACGGTTTCATCACTGCGGATGGAAAGGTTTTCTTGAACGATCCGAATACAACTTCCGGAATGATGCCTTCGTCGTTCTTCTTCCATCAGGCAGCAGAAATTGGCTTCAATCCTTCCCAATTTATCACATACATCATTGCAACATCGCTTAGAAAACGTGAGCAAGAATTCAAGTATAGCGGCCCTGCTGGTAGCTTATTGGCTCAATTGAATACTGGTTTAGATAGCAAAATTGGCCAAGTAAAATCGAGCAAGCGTATTGCTGTTATTTTTGGTGGATATTCCTCCGAACGTCACATTTCAGTAGAAAGTGGAAGAAATATTTATGAGAAACTTTCGTCTTCATCTGTGTTCGAGCCTAGTCCAGTTTTTCTAAGCGGAAACGACGACAAACATGAGATTTTCACCTTACCCATCAACTTGATGCTCAAGGATAATGCGGATGATATTCTTGAAAAAATCAAGCATTTCGATGTGCATCCTGTGATTCGAAAAATCATAGATCAGTGTTCTGCTTTGACAAATCGTTACGGCGATGTGAATAACCTGAAAGCTCCTAGAGCACTGACGTATAAAGATTTAGCAACTGAGTTCGACGAGGTATTTATTGCCTTGCACGGTCGCCCCGGAGAAGATGGGGCCATCCAGAAAATCCTCACCGAAGTGGGACTTCCGTTCAATGGTTCGGATGCTGAAACATCTTCAATTACCATCGATAAATACAAAACAAACGAATTACTAAGTAAGCACGGCTTGTTAATTGCCGATCATTTTATGATCGAAGAAAACGATTGGAACGCCAATAAAGAGAGCATTTTCCGAAGAATCGAAGAAGTTGGATTTCCAATTATTGCTAAGCCAGTAGATGACGGTTGCAGTTCTGCGGTTAAGAAAATTAAAACACGTGAAGAAGTTGAAGCCTTTGCTCAATTAATCTTCAGAAAGCAAGATGAGCTTGACATAGCGGCCGCGGATGTGTTAAAAATCAAGCCGAAAGAGGAATTTCCAATTAAACGCAGATTTTTGGTTGAATCGCTAATTACAGCCAATGGTGCTGCGCGTTTCCTTGAAATTACAGGCGGAATGCTCACCCATTTGGGCGAAAACGGAGAAGTTACCTATGAATTATTCGAGGCTTCTGAAGCTTTATCGGGCGGAGAAGTACTTTCATTAGAAGAGAAATTCCTGGCGGGACAAGGTCAAAATATCACGCCTGCTCGATATGCAAGTGATGCAAAAGAGCGTCAACGAATTTCGGATTATGTAAAAGACCAGCTCGAAAAAGCTGCGCGAATACTGAATGTTAGAGGTTATTGCCGAATTGATGCTTTCGTGAGAATCTTTGTTGATGGCAAAATAGAAGTGGTTTTTATTGAAGTGAATTCCCTGCCGGGGATGACGCCAGCAACGTGCATCTTTCACCAAACGGCAATCAATGGATATAAACCTTACGACTTTATAGAAAAAATCATGACTTTTGCGGAAGAAAGCGCCCGACGTGGTAAGCTCACCGCATAAAAGCAAATGAAACTACTCGAACTCATACGAACCAAGCAATTCTGGAAGCATGTCATCATAGCTTCTGTTAGTGGATTGGTGCTTCTTTATGGCGGTTTTTTACTGCTCGATGTTTACACGCAACACGGAGAGGAAGTTGAAGTTCCTGATTTTGAAGGAATTTATATCAAGGACTTAGAGAAATTTGTCGAAGGCCACGATTTGAATTTTGAGATTGTCGATTCTGTTTATTCAGGCGAATCGGCAAAAGGAACGGTGGTGGATCAAGATCCAAATTCGGGCTCAAAAGTGAAAAAGAATCGTGTTATCTACCTCACGGTGAATGCAATGCTTACCAAGAAAGTTAAAATGCCTGACTTAATTGACCTGTCCTTAAAGCAAGCGACCTCTTTGTTAGAAACATACAGTTTGCAAGTTGGGATGCTGCATTATGTAGAAGGACTTCCTCCAGTTATGGAACAATCCTTTCGAGGGAAAGCTGTTAAAGGAGGCGATTTAATTGACATCGGGTCTAAAATAGACTTGGTACTTGGTCGAGGAAATGATGGAGGATTAATTGCTATTCCAAATTTACTTGGATTAACGCTGGCAGAAGCACGCTTTACATTGGTTTCTAAGAGTTTATTATTAGGTCAAGTAACTGAAGATGCTGGCATTGACACAGTTTATGCTAAAGTTTGGAAACAAAACCCAAGCATCGAATCTGGAGAAGGATTATACGATGGAGCAAGAGTGAATATATGGATTACGCAATCTGAAGCGTTATTGGAAGATGCGAAAAACAATAAAGACGGTGAAAATAATGATGAATAAAAACACTTTGCGCCTTCTACTACTCTTGCTATCTGTTTTTTTAACAACTGCGAGCTATGGTCAAATAGAAACATTTCCATTAGGTTCGATGAAGTTGAGCAAAGAGAAAACTGCTCAGTTTCAGAAAAATCGTGCGATTGGAGACACTTTAAATATTCCTTTTTTTGATGATTTCTCTTACCGTGGTCCCTATGCAGACGCTTCGCTTTGGCTGGATGAATCGGCTTTTGTAAATAACACCTATGCTATTCGTCCACCAAGTATTGGTGTAGCAACGTTTGATGGGCTAAATTCAAGAGGTGAGCCTTATGGC
>Ga0105051_10004832_pt1 | contig 15411 bp, 13 predicted proteins | sample FRY02_FD_78383 | JGI IMG/M metagenome (GOLD analysis project Ga0105051, IMG submission 78383) | Freshwater microbial communities from Lake Fryxell liftoff mats and glacier meltwater in Antarctica - FRY-02 (megahit assembly) | ecosystem: Environmental > Aquatic > Freshwater > Ice > Glacier... | reverse complement strand
CGGAAAGCGAGGCGGGCGACATGTCATCAAAAATGCTGGAGTTTCGTTCATAGACCTTCAACGGTCTGCAGGGAATTCGCACTATAATGGTTTCGGTGATCTGAAAACCAACGGCAGTGGAATCCCCGGAATCGGGGCAATTCCGGCGGTGGAAAAGTCCTTAGCCCAGGTCCCGGTGGGGAACTGGGAGCGATACACCACGCGAGAGGACGGAGCTGAAGTCCTTGATCAGAGCCGCGTCCACAATCGCGACAATCAACTCGTGCAGATCGACGGCACGAACTCGGGATTACTTTACGACCGTGGCGGGCAAGCCCTCAAGACGCGCCCCGGGGCAAATGGATCGTGGACCGATTACTTCCAGATGAGTTGGGACGGTTGGGGACGGTTGGGGACGGTTGACGATGGTCTATCGGGAATACGCCGATGTGATTGATGTCGTGGCCGAGTATGCCTACGACGGGCGCTCCCGGCGCATTGTTCGTTCGGTCGGTGGAGCGACACCGATTCATAGTTACTACAACGATCTTTGGAGGCCTGTGGAGGAGCGGGTGTGAAGCTTGTTGCGGGAACGGATCGCAAAATTTGAATAGCAAACAGAACTCCGGTCTTTAAAGCTCTCTGACGAACGACACGAAACTAAAACGAGAAGGACCGATCGAAATGTCTCTTTACCAACGCATCGCGGCAGCCGCTGAACCGACTCAGGTCGTGGCTCAGTATGTCTGGGGGGCAAGACCGGGGCATCGCGACGAACTCGTGTTCCGTGATCGGGATGCGGATGGAAACGGAGCGCTCAATGAGCGGCTCTATTGCCTGATGGACTACTTTAACCCCGTGGTTGTGGTCGATGTGGCGGGGGAGGTGAAGGAGCGTTACGCATGGACGGCCTTCGGAATACGTTCGGTGATGGCTCCAGATTGGGTGGAGCGGGAGAGCAGTTCGTATGAATGGGACTTCGGATTTCACGGGCAGTTTCTTGATGTTGAGACGGGCTGGTATGATTATGGGTACCGTTACTACTCGCCGGAGATTGGGCGGTGGTTGAGCCGCGACCCGATCGGTGAGAATGGGGGCGCAAATTTGTATGCGTTCGTGATGAATGCTTCGGTGAACTCAGTGGACCATCTCGGACTGTTCGTGATTGCGATCCCAATTGGAGTTGGGGCAGCATTGTATTTGGCCGCGCTATATGCCGCAGCGGCCACGCTGGGCCTCGCAGTTTGCGTATGCGCGTTCGAACCAGATTGTAGTGGGGAAGCGTATTGCCTCGCGAGGTATCTTGCTTGCAATGATTTTGGGCGGAGAGATACATACCAGCGCTCACGTCAGGATTGTTTCCACTCGTGCAGGAACGATGGATACATTTGGCCGTATGATTGTTAAGTAGAAATTATCAACAACAGCAAGGTTCCTTTCGAATTAATTAAGTAATCCTACACACTCTCATAACTTTACCTTTTTACCGCGATGATTTCTGGCACTGAATAAAATATCATGTCGTCTATTAGCGTTTCAGTGAATGGCACTCACCGGCAGACTGTTTCCCTGAGCGGGAATTGTGGTGTCTTGAGTTGTATTCTAAATTTCATGAACCATAGCATTGTCAACGGTGACCGCGAGGACGTGACGGATGAATACCATGTGGCGTTCGGTGGAATTGATAGCACAACAAGTGAATGCGTTGATTGGCCGAAGTTGGAGATTAGAGTTGGGGATCGCATAGAGATTGAGATTCTAGAGGCGTCCGTATCTTGTCCACCTGAGTCTAGACGTGGTCATCGGACGAGTGTCAGTGATTTTTCCAGAAAGGAGTATATTCGTTCAATGGCAACTGAATACGGTTGGAAGATTATTGAAGGCGATAGTGGATCAGAATCTGGTGTAAAGTAGGCATATAGACTACTAAAGAGATTGGTAAACGCGGTTACGAATTATGAAACAGTTGAGATTAGTTCCGAGAATCATACAGACGTTCCGGGCGGGTTGTATTTTTGTATTGCCGCCCCTTGTCTCGTTCGCACCGATTGTTTCTGGAATTTCCCAAGAACCGTCCTCACAGATATTCGATGTGACCGCGAAAGATATAGCAACAGCACTCCGTCTCAATCTTATCAAGCTGAAAATTGATCGCATCGGCGACGCAAAGACGGGTGGAATTCTTGCGTATTGGGTCGAGAGCCTAGACAGTGATGGATCCAAAAACATCCATGATCACACACAAATTGGCGTCGCGAATGGAAATTGTGAGATTCTCTTTCGCCTCCCCGGTGAAACCGACCGATTGTTTGGTGTTTTCGGAAAGGTTAACTCCCGTTACAGAACTTCGAGACTGGGTGCGGACACAGAAGATCTGGGTGCCGTGGCCTGGCTTTACCCGAGTGAGCCGGACCTGCCACCTCAACAGGAAACAATTATTGCAATACGCACGTTTGGGGTTACATCAATTTCCGAGGGGAGGACTTTGGAAGAAACACTTGAAACGCTGATGCAGGGCCCATATAGGCGCATAGACGTTTTTAAGGTGCTGATCTCTCCAGTTCAGAGGTGAAGCCGTAGGATTCAGCCGTAGGATTCAGTTCAAGTTGGAATGTCGCATAACGAGCTTTGGACGCTTGTTCTGCGAATATCGGACGCAACGGAAGTCAGCAATACGATTAGAGATGGACCGCCAGCACACCCAGATTCGCTTCCCGCACGGACTCGGGGATCATGTCTACATGGCTCACCTTCTTTCACTGTATCGGAGTCAAGGTTTTGAGTTCACCGTGGCTGCTGATCGGAACAAGGCCGCCATCTACCGGGCTTGTGAGAATGTGAGTTTTGTCTCGAAGTCGGAGGATTTTCCAGCGGCTCCGTGGATTCACGGGACGAGCGTAATAGCCGTTTCCAAAGAGAATGGATTTTCCGCCAACAAGGTGATGGCGAATCTGTCGCTCACGCCGCTTCCGGATATCGGTCCTGCTTCGTGGGAGGTCTGGACGGAGCTCTCAGCGATCGTTCTCGATGCGATGCGCTTTGTGGTTCCCGAGGAAGCGGAGCCAATTCTTTGCCGCCTTGAGAAGGTTGCCCGCCCGCTTCTCTTGTTTCATCCGAAAGGGAACAATTTGAAACATGCCAAGGACTTGAATGACGAAGAGATCCGTCGGGTTTGCGCAGATTTCGCTACCTACTCTGGCGGGACCGTTTTGATGCTCGATTGGGACCGGAGAATTCGGGCGCCCGATCATCCGCGCGTCGCGATGATGGAGGAATGTTTTGGCAAGAAGTTATCGCTGGCGGAGCTGATCGTTCTTTTTAGCCACGCTGATCTCTTGATCGGAATCGACAGCGGACCCGCCCATTTGGCGCGGATGGTTCCCACCTTGCCGGTTCTCTTCGTTTGGCAGCGCCATCATCCTTTCGCTTTTTCTTTACCTCGGGCGGGGCACTTACACATTCTCCCGCATGCACTGGCTGAAAGCGCTCCACGATTGCTCCTCTCTGAGTTCGATTGTGTAGAGGTTGCAGAGGACAGGCCTTCTCCCGAAACGATCGTGGAGCAGGCGTTGCAAATATTGGGTGTCAAGATGGCACCGGTTCTTTCGTTCAGTGAATCACGACGGTCTTGCGTTCCAGCAGGAGAGTTCAGGAACACTCAAGAGCGTCCGATTGCCCTGTATTCGTATTCAAGCGACAATATCGGCGATGACATGCAATCGCTCGTCCTGCGTCGATGGCTGGGATACGAAGAGAACGAGATTCGCTTTTTCGATCGTGACAAACAGTCGTTGGTTGGTGAAGCCATGCCGAAATCCATTCAACTCTTGATCAATGGCTTTATTGGAGAAGGTGCGCTGCCGCTGCGGATGAATCAAGGCGTGGAGATTCATCCGATCTTCCTCGCGATTCACATGGCCAATGTCAATCATGACAATCCGGAGAAGCTCGAACAACTCAGGCGTTTTGGCCCGGTTGGCTGCCGCGACCATCAGGCGCTCAAGGAATGCCGTGAACACAACGTGGACGCGTATTTCGCGGGGTGTCCAACGATCTTGTGCGAACCGGATGGTGTGCAACAAGACATTGATATCCTGTTGATCGATTTCAATCCGCGGACGCTTCCGCCGCTACCGGAACGGCGGATCATTCGCTATTCTTCAAATATGAAAATTCCGCGAAATACGACGTTTGCCGAACGTTCAGAAATGTGTCTGCGACGTTGGAACCTGCTCTCTCGCAGCCGATTGATCGTGACCTCAAAACTTCACGCTGCGATGCCCGCGATCGGCATGGGTCGCCCGGTGGTGTTCATCAACGATGGTATTGTGTGCTCGGGCCGCTTGTCTGCGTTTCCCGAACAATTCCGAAGGTATCCGGTTCAGGCGAACTTCTCGTGGGAACCAGAAGCTCATCAAATCGATGTCACCGAGCATCGTCGGTTGGTGGAGGCAAGACTTCTCGAACGTGTCGGCCACCTTCGCCGACCGAAATAGTCAAGAGTCGCCAGTGAACCAAAGATCGAATGAAATTGAGATGCCGAAAAAATTAATCCTCCACAACCGCCAGTCTCCAGGCGATGTGGTGATGCTCACGGCAGCGGTCCGGGATCTCCATTTGCATTACCCCGGCCAATTCACGACCGATGTGCGGACGCCGTGTCCTCATTTGTGGGAGAATAGTCCGTATTTGACACGTCTCGAAGATCCCGACGCAGAGGCCGAATCCATCGTTTGTGAGTACCCACTGATTCATCTGAGCAATCAGCAACCGTGGCACTTTCTCCACGCATACGGTGCGTTTCTTGCCGAAAGACTGTCATTGCCCCACGTTCACCCCTCCGTCTTTCGCGGAGACATCCACCTGTCAGATGAAGAGCGCGGGTGGATGAGCCAGGCATCGGAGGCTGTCGGGGTCGATGAACCGTTTTGGATCGTGGTGAGTGGAGGCAAGAAGGACTTTACGGCCAAGTGGTGGTGTCCGTCCCGAATGCAGGGAGTGGTGGATCATTTTAAGAATAGGATGCGGTTTGTCCAAATCGGGGAGGGAGGGCACCACCATCCGCCGCTGAATCATGTGCTCGATCTCCGGGGTAAGACCGACCTGCGCCAGCTAATCCGCCTCGTTTACCACAGTTCCGGAGTGATCTGCCCCGTGACTCTTCTGATGCATCTCGCAGCGGCTGTGCCGATTCGCCCGGATCGGAATATCCGCAACAGACCCGCAGTGGTGATCGCCGGCGGACGTGAGCCGCCCCACTGGGAAGCGTATCCACATCATCAGTATCTTCATTCGGTAGGGACGCTGCCATGCTGTAGTGACGGCGGATGCTGGAAATCCCGTGTTTATCCTCTCGGTGATGGAACTCCGTCGGATCAGAGCCTGTGTCTGGACCCCGTAAAATCGTCGCAACTGCCCCGATGTCTCCATGAAATCACGACCGCCGACGTGATTCGAGCGGTTGAACGTTTCATTCGGTGATGATAACGATTCTCTGAAATGCACACCAAATTCGAAGGGACAGGTTAATAATCAGGTCCAGTATTTTCAATTTAATCTTCCAAAGCTGAAAAATATGGGAATTAAGTAATTTGCAGCCGAATAAACAACCTGTCCCTGCGAATTAAGGCACCCGTCCGGGTCAGGTCGCCGTTCGCCTCGTTGAGGGTGAAAAGAGCGATGCGATTGTCCCCGCTCTCCGAGACGTAGATCACGGTCGGCCCCCCCGCTGCCGGGAGGGTGAAAAGCGCGAGGGCGAGGAGGAGAGTTTTTTTCATGAAAGCAAAGTCAGCAGGGCGGGATCCGGGATGATACCTCGTCTCGTCGGGCGAAGTCTCCGGCGCAATCGGGGAATCGTTCTGACCGCTCGCCGACTCGGCGCCATTCCCGCCGGCCTCTTGCGTGCCGTTCGGCTGTGGTCAAACACCTTCCATCATCCATAAACCCCACAAAAGGAGACTCCGACCACTGAGGGTCACAGGCAGCCGCAGGGACCCACGAATGGAACGAATTTTACGAATCGGGATTTAGTGGAGAATGGAAAAGACGGTAGGGCGAACCGTCCCGGCGAGCCGATTGAGCCGATTGAGCCGATTGAGCCGACGTATCTCAAGCAACGAAAGCGGCTCGGCAGGGACGCCCTGCCCTACCCGGGGATGGCCGGAGGATTGGATTCGTCCCATTCGTTCTATTCGTGGTTCAACCTCATTGCCGGAATGGACCGGCTCTTGAGGAGAGGACGATTCCGGCTCCTTGTCGCTGGCCTCTGTGAGGCCGGATTGCCCTTTCGCGTGACTATTGGCTGCGGCCGTCAAACACCTTCCAACATCCATAACCCCCACAAAAGGAGACTCCGACCACTGAGGGGCTGTTGCAGGGAGAAGGAATCGTTGGAGTGGGCGAGGTGTGTTGGGAGATGTTAGAGTTGGAGGTGGTTCCCTGAGCCCGTTGCGCGTGACCAGACAGCAAAGGGAATCACGAATGGAACGAATTTTACGAACCGGGATTTAGTGGCGAATGGAAAAGTGACGGTAGGGCGAACCGTCCCGGTGAGCCGATTGGGCCGACGCATCTCATGCACCGATCGCGGCTCGGCGGGGACGCCTCGCGAACTGTCCGCCGAAGCCATGAGTCCACCAAACACGGACGCCCCGGCGGTGCGTCCCTACCGGAACAATCCGGTCGCGAACGATTTGGCGGCGGCGAACGCGAACCGATTCCGCTTATTTCCGCGCCATTCGGGTCTGACCCCGCGACCCCGTTGCCCGACACCGTAGATCTAGCTCCCGTCCGCCTCGCTATGGGTCTTGTCCGCGTAACGGCGCAGCAAGCGCCCGAGGCGGGTGTCCTGAATGCCAAGGATTTTCGCCGCCGCGTTGACGCTCATCTCATCGACGAGCAGCAGCGCCCCAGCTTCAAAGAGAAGGGTGAAGCCGCTACCGGGACGCGCCCAGGGAACGTCCACCTGATGCACCCCGCACTTGGTGCAATTGGTTCGCGGAACCGGGGCGACAATTTCGGTTTCATACTGCCCGAAATTGAGATGACGCCAGCGCCGCTTTCGGCGGTCGTGGATGCGGCTTTGCTCCCCGCAACATGGACAGGAAAGCCGCTTGGATCGCTCCTTGAGGTCAGCGACGAGGGTGATCTTTTTAGATTGGCCTTCAAGAGAGCTGGAAGTCACCGTCCAAGGGTGAGGCACAGGAAGGGCTCGAGCAAAAAGTTGCCTCTGATCCATGCGCCAAGAAACGCGCAATCGCGCCTTCCTCAACGTCCTTTTGCTCCCGTTTTCACACAAAATAGCGAGCACCCTGGAAAAAGACGGTAGGGCGAACGGTCCCGGCGAGCCGATTGGGCCGGCGCATCTCATGCACCGATCGCGGCTCGGCTGGGACGCCTCGCCCTACCCGGGTATGGGCGGAGAACCGGATTCGTCCCATTCGTTTCATTCGTGGTTCAACCTCATCGCGGGAACGGATCGGATCTTGAGGAGAGGACGATGGATAAGGCGCGGACGCACAATGATAGAGTGGCAGGCGATGCCGTCTGATTCCCCCACGCCGGATGACGGAGAAACGGATCTGTCTGGACTTCGGAAATTGGGACTTTTGATAATTTGTCTGTCCCTTTGATTCCTCACACCACCTCAAAAACCCGCTGGCGGCTGCATGCCCATTGCCGGACTTCGCCGACGGGCTGGTAGGTGCCTCCGCCGGCCCAGGGCGAAAAAGCGGGCAGCACGGCATGGGTCATCGGGGAATCGGGCCGCGTCTCCACCACAAAGGACGGCAGCGTCAGGGCCGTGCCCGCCCCGTCCCGAAAGCGGAACGAAGGATGACGATGTCCGGTGATTTCCACGAGCGATTCCCCCGCCCCGATTTCGCCCGGCTTGCAGGCGAGGTGCCCGTGATGGAAAAAGAAGCCGTCCTCCCGATGCGACGGGATAAAATCGAAGTGCCGACGAATCACGCCGCGGTCGTGATTGCCCTCGATGAGGACGAGTTCCGCGCCTAGATCCGCGAGACTGCGCAGCCACGCGATCGCCTCGTCCGGCGCGGCCGAGCTATCGACGATATCGCCGACGAGAATGAGAGTGTACGGTGCGTAGCTGAGGACGAGCGAACGCAGCCTCTCCTCGACCGTCTCCATCCCCCACATCGGCCAGAGCCCGCCGGCGCGGCGACGGCTCATCTCGTAGCCGAAATGCAGATCGGCGACCGCGAGCCAGCGCTGCCTGCGGTGAAAGAGGGCGAGCCGTCCATCGAGGATGAGATCGGGCGCCACCTCCAGGCTGGCGCACGGAAGCGCCCCCGCCGCGGCGCGGGGAACTTCGGTTGATTTTTTTACGGGGTCGATCATCCTTCCGTTCGCCTCAATCCATTTTTCCAGAACCTTATCCTATGTCAGACGAAACAGAAGTGCCACCGGCAGAAGACCTCGGAGCCCTGCTCAAAGTCCGCCGTGAGAAGATGGAAAATCTCCGCGGCCTCGGCATCGATCCCTTTGGCAAAGGATACGCGACGACCCACTCCCCCGGACCGCTCCGAGCGAATTTCACCGAGGGTCAGGCCGTCCGGATCGCCGGGCGCATCACCGCGCTGCGCGACATGGGGAAAAGCAACTTCCTCGACATCTCGGACATCAACGGGCGCATCCAGATCTTCGTGAATCAGAAGCAGATCGGCGACGAGCAGTGGGCCGCCTACAAGCAGCTCGACATCGGCGACTGGATCGGCGTCGCGGGCGAGACCTTCACCACGCAGGTGGGCGAACCCTCGGTCAAGGCACTGGAGATCACGATTCTGGCCAAATCCCTCCGCCCCATGCCCTCGAAGTGGCACGGCATCGTCGATCCCCAGATCAAGTATCGTCAGCGCTACCTCGATCTCATCGCGAACGAGAGGTCGCGCGAGATTTTCAAAAAGCGCTGTCTCATGGTCGCCGAGATCCGCCGCTATCTGCAGGAGCGCGATTTCTTCGAAGTCGAGACCCCGATGCTGCAGGATGTCCCCGGCGGGGCCGCCGCCCAGCCCTTCGAGACGCACCACAACGCGCTCGGCATGGACATGTTTCTCCGCATCGCGCCCGAGCTCTACCTGAAGCGGCTCCTCGTGGGCGGGTTTGAGAAAGTCTTCGAGCTCAACCGCAGCTTCCGCAACGAGGGCATCAGTCGGCGTCACAATCCCGAGTTCACGATGCTCGAGGCCTACTGGGCCTACGCCGACTTCGAGCAGATGGCCGACCTCGTCGAGGATCTCATTTGCCATCTCGCCGAAAAATACTGCGGCGGTCTCCAGATCGAGCACCGCGATGTCGATGGCAATGTCACGAAGACAATCGACCTCTCCCGCCCGTGGAGGCGTGCGCCCTACCGCGATCTCATCGCCGGGGCCGCCGGCGCGGACTGGTGGGATCTCACCACCGACCTCCGCCGTGCCCGCTGCCGCGAACTCGGGGTCGAGATCTCCGCCGACATGGAGGACTACGAGATCTCCCAGCAGGTTTTTGAAAAACTCGTCGAGGAAAAGACGATCAATCCCGTCTTCGTCACCCACGTTTCCAAAGAACTCGTCCCCCTCGCCAAGCAGAATGCGCAGGATGACTCCATCGTCGACGTCTACGAGCTCATCATCAACGGCGCCGAGATCTCACCCGGCTACTCCGAGTTGAACGATCCCGACGTCCAGCGCCGCCGTCTCGAAGAGCAGGCCGGAGAAGAGATCCAGAAGATCGACGAAGACTTCCTCCTCGCCCTCGAGTACGGCATGCCACCCGCCGGCGGGATCGGGATCGGGATTGATCGCCTCATCATGATGCTGACCGGTGCCGAATCGATTCGCGATGTCGTCCTCTTCCCGCAGTTGAAGCGCAAGGATTCGTAAGTCGCACTGCGATCAGTCTACTGACCGGGCGAACGATTCGGTCCCGGGGGCGGGGTAGCCAGTGATACCACGTCGCACTGGTGATCTTCAGATTGATCAGTCCCTGCAGTGCCGCTCGATCTGCTCGAGCGAGGTCGTGATCGATGCAAGTGCGGACGACTCCGTCAGGATGCAGTCCCGCCGGGAGTTCAAGCCGCCCTTCCGTCTTGAGACGCGGGCAGCGACTGACTCGACCAACATTCGCTTTTACTACGGGGACCACCTCGCCATTCTCAATTGGGAAGTCAACCCCTCGGAGCTGCGCATGCACCATCCCGCGACCGGTCAGTCCGTCGGCATACGAGAGATGGGGCATTGAGCCCTTTTCACTCACCCCTTCAACGAAGCTAGATACGCCACGAGATCGATAAATTGATCATTTGTCAGGCTCGCCGTCAGTTGGGGCGGCATCAGTGTGGGGATCGCTTCGCGACTGGCGATGTCCTTCTTCGCGAGCGGCTTGATCCAGGGTGTCGCGGTGTCGCGATACCAGACGATGTCCTCGCCCTCGCGCTCGATGTAGCCGGTGATCGCCGCCCCTGCCGTCGTCGTGAAGGCGACAGCCTGGAAGCCCTCCTTGATCTGGCGATCGGGCCAGAGAATCGACTCGACAATCTGATCGAGCGGCATTCCGGCTCCAACGCCGTTCAGGGAAGGACCGATCACGCCGCCCTCGTCGCCGACGCGGTGGCAGGCAGCGCAGGCGAGCTGGGCGAGACGGTATACTTCCGCACCGCGTTTTGCATCGCCCCTGCCTTCCCGAATCGCAGTGACGACGGCGGCGACACGTGCAGGATCGTAGTTGGGGGCACCGCTCTGGCGACCGATCGCCTGATTCAAGAGCGGGGTCAGTTTCGCATCAGTGCGGCCGAGCCGATTCATCGCGTTGAGGATCTCCTGGGCGGTGGCTGAGTCAGGGGCGGTGCCCGAACCCATCGCCGCAGCGAGGGCAGTTGGTCCTCCCGTTGAGGCGAGAAGAGAGGGCAGCAGGAAAAAAGCATCCTCCTTTTTCCCGGGTTCTGCGATCATGCCCGCGACCGTCGCGGCCGCCACGGTGAGGTCGGCGGCGGCAAGTGACTCGAGGGCGGCACGGCGGAGATCTATCGGCGTCTTTTTTTCCAGTAGCATCGGGAGTAGCGTAGCGGTCGCCGCCTTCCCGTCGAGTCTTGCCAGAGCGCTCATTGCGGCAACGCGGAGAGGAACCGGTTGCTTCCCATCTAGCGTGACACGCTCGGCATCGGTCACCAGGGCACTGGCTTTCCAGAGCCCCGCGAGGCGAAAGGCGGCGAGTTGCAGATCGATCGACTCAGAGCCTAACAGCGTGCGAAGCTCATTTTCAAAAGGTGTCGTGGGAACGATCCGGCGAGTCCCGGCAGCATCGACGAGAGCGGCGATGAGATCGCCATCCCCCGTCGTCACGGCGTGAGAAAAGACCATCCCCAGGTCGGCGGCATTTCCGAGTCGGGCGAGCACCGCTAGGAGACGACTGCGGTCCGCCGGGGCAAGTTCACCGGCGAGGACTTTCCGTGCGAGATCGGCCGAGACTTCGCCGCCGTAGGTCTCGAGGACAAAAGCGAGATGAGCCGGTTTTTCAAAACCGCCCCCGCCGCTCTGCAGCGCGGGAAGCCATTGCGGTTCGAGCGCAAAGACCGCCTGGCTCAGCGAATATTCGACAAAGCGATCGGGTCCGGCATCGAGGGTGGTGAGGGCGAGCTTCAGTGAATCCGCCATGGGCCGGTTTGCGCAGGCGATCACCGCCTCGAGACGCGGACGCGGATGCGGGTCGGTCAGCAGTTTTGCGAGGCGGTCTGCCGCGTCGGGAATCGGCTCGGCACTACGCGCCATAATCCGTGCCGCGATGGCCCGGACACGGGGCTCGGGCGAGGCCATGAGAGAATCGAGCAGACTCGCATCGACCACGCCGAGAGACTCGAGCACCCCGGCGGCTTCGACGAGGGCGACGCGGTCATCGGAGGTCCACTCCGCGATGCCCTTTTTCAGCGCCACGACGACGGCCGCGACCTCGGCCTGGTCACTCAGCAGCCGCCTCGCCTGCTCACGCGGCCAGCGCTCGGGGGCGCGCAGTTGTCCGACGAGATCATCGACGCCCATTGCGGCGAGATCGGGAACTTTCACCGGATCCCGCCCTTTCGCGCTCAGCTTCCAGATGCGTCCGTGGCTGTAGTCACGATCAGGATGGCGCAGGGAGACCTGGTAGTGATTGATGATGGGGTTGAACCAGTCGGCAATGTAGATCGCCCCGTCGGGACCCTGACGGATGTCCACGGGACGGAAACTTTCGTGTCCGCCGTAGATGAGTTGCACGGGCGGCGTGGCGGCGAACCCGGCCCCGTCCGCGACGAGCGGGATGGCCGAGACCTCGCGGGCAAAGTAGCCGGCGATGATGGCATGATCCTGAATCCAATCGGGCAAATGGGCGGAGGTGACGATATCGCCGCCCATGCTTTTTCCGGGCGTCTGCCCGACCTGAGCGAACTGCATGAGCTCGCGGGAATGGGTCGTCGGCACGAGTCCCGGCGTCACGAAACCGAGGTGCGGGCCGTTGCTTTTCACAAAAAGGGCCCCCCAGCGATCAAGGGCGACACCGCAGGGATTCTGACTCACCATCGAGGGGAATCCAAAGGGATCGAGCCGTGTCAGCCTCGGGTCGAAGCGCCAGAATCCGGCGGTGTCCCCGCGCGAAACTCCCCAGGGCGTCTCCACCTGGGAAAAGGAATGGAGCCCCTGACTGAAATACAAAAAGCCGCCCGCATCGAAGACCAGATTGCTGATATTCTGATGGGTATCGCCCGTGCCGAAGCCGGTCAGGACGATGCGCTTTTCATCGGAACGATCATCCCCGTCGGTGTCTTTGAGAAAGATGAGGTCCGCGTCTGCGGCGATCCAGACACCGCCGTGACCGAGGGCGAATCCCATCGGCATGTTGAGCCCGTCGGCAAAGAGGGTAGACTTGTCGGCCTTACCGTCTCTATCGGTGTCTTCGAGGACGAAGAGCTTGTCATCGGGTCTCTCGCCGGGCTTGAGCTGGGCATAGGCGAGGGTGCAGAGAACCCAGAGCCGACCGCGATGATCCCACTGGATCGCGACGGGATTGGCGATGCCGAGCGACTCGTCGGCGAAGAGACTCACCTCGAAATCAGGATGAATGACAAAAGAAGCCAGCTCGGCCGCAGGCGAGGGATCGGAAATGGGAGCATTGTCAGGACTGATCGCGAGGAGCGGTCCGGCCAGGACGAAGAAGATCACGGGGTAAAGAATCGCTTTTATCATTTCGCCGCCTCCTTCGCGTATCGGTGAATGTCAGTCTCGGCCTCTGCCATCAGTCCGGGCAGGGCATCGATCTCCCGAACGAACCAGCGCTCGTCGCGATTTTTGTCATCCCGCGAGGCAGGGACGCTCTGACGGTCACCAAAGAGAAAGGCCCAGTTCGTCGGCCGATAGTATTGCTGCCAGAGCAGATTCTTGCGCGTGATGGCATCCCTGAGAGCGGCGGGCGGATCCTCACCGGCGGCTTCGTGAGAGCCGAGCCCTCGCAACACCTCGACAGCAAAGACACGATGACCGGCTTCGTTGAGATGAACGCCATTATCAGACATGCCCGCGGTCCATTCGGCCCGGGGGAAGCTGACGCAGCGCAATCCCCGCTCCGCCGCGAGGCCTTCGATCGCTTTGACGTAGCTGAGCAGCGCGGTGTTGCGTTTCCCGGCGAGATCGGCCGCTGGTCCGCTCTGAAAAAACGGAGTGGGACTGACGAGGACGATGCGGCAGGTGAGTGGCGCGAGATCGTCGAGCAGCCTGGTGTAGGCGGCGACAAAGTCAGGGAGACGCGCCGGCCCCTCGAGCGACTCCATTTTGCCAAAGGCGAGGAAGACGATGCCGGGCTCGGTGCGCTCGCGGTGGTCGGGGATGCTCCCGGGCTGGGGATCGCTCTTTTTCGTGTAGAAATACATCGGCCGGGCCTGACGATAGACGGTGTCGCCCTGCCAGGCGAGATTGCGGAAGTGGAGATCCCGAGTCGGCCAGGCGAGTTGCATGGCGCTCTCAAGAAAAGGATGACGATCCAGGTCGGCGACCTCGGTGCCGCCAATAAAGGAGATAGTCTCGCCCTGCGCCGGCTCGAACCGGCCCTCGGGAAAGGGCGGGACGGGCGCCTTCACTTCGGCAAAGCTGCGACGGATCACGGGCAGTTCCTCATCGACCGCGCCGGCTGACATCACCTGCGCCGTCAGGACAACGACCAAAAAGAATGCTGAGCGACGGAGGGATCCCTTCATCCAAAGAATCTGGACGGTGAGGGCGGTTTTTGACAGGGACGCGATGAGGCGGGCTGAAAACGGCCCGCAGGTGGTGGCACCTTCGCGTATCGAAAAAGTGCCGCCGAATCTCATTCCCCATCCGTGCGGCCCTGTAGCCGGTCTCTTCGAGGCCGGATTGCGCGGGCAAGGCAGCACGGGTACCCAATCCGGCCTCACAGAGGCCAGCCACAGAAGCTCATGCAGGAAGGAATGAAGGGCTTTGCAACATCTCGTGAGAGCTTTGGCTTCGCGGGGCTGTCGCCCGAAGGTGTCACCACCTTCGCTGCGCGCTTCGGACGACGCTGAAGAAGTCACCCCTCCGCGGGCAGCCACTGCACCGCGTCGAGGATGACGTGCCCGTCGGTGTCGGCGTTGCTCACTTTTACCGACGCCGCACCGCCGGAAAAATCAAAAGTCCCGAGCGGCTCGAAGAGTCCATCCGAGGGCGCATTTTTCTGATTCACGGTGAGCTTCTCTATACCACCGGCGTGGCTGACCTCGACTTGCACGTTCGCGGCGCGGTTGCTGTTCGGGGGAAAGGCTAGGCGCACGGTGTAGCGACCGGCTTTCTCGATTTCGGTTTCAAAGAGCGCGGAGGCCTCGCCTTTGTTGGCATTGCCGTCGTGACGATAGCCGAATCCGACGAAGGCCTGACCGGCGCCGCTTTCCACCCAATTCCCGGTAAGGAGGGCGTTCTCATCATCGACGACGAGACCGGGAAGATCATGGGGAGCCGTCCCTCTGCCGTCCGCGAGCGGTTCGTCGTGCTCGAGGATCTGGCCTTCGGCGAGGAGCTTCTCCCGCAGCTTCGCATAGTCAACGTCCTGCACCGCGATACCTTCATCGATCGCCATCACCGCAGCGGTCGCGGCGCTGTGGGCGAGGACCATGAAGACAGGCTCCATCCGGATCGAACCAAAGGCGATGTGCGTGCTCGAGACGCAGACGGGGACCATGAGATTCGTACACTGCTCCTTCTTCGGCACGAGCGAGCCGTAGGCGATCTCGTAGGGCCCGCGGGTGCTCACGCCGATGTCGCCCTCGTTCTGCACGTAGCCTTCGGGGGTGATGTAGCGCTGCGTGTTGTGCGAGTCGATCGTGTAGGATCCCATCCCGACGGAGTCAGGAGTGGGCTTCTTTTTACGCAGCTCGTTCTCGGTCATGACAAAGTCCCCGATCATACGCCGGGCTTCGCG
>Ga0105051_10004818_pt1 | contig 15431 bp, 16 predicted proteins | sample FRY02_FD_78383 | JGI IMG/M metagenome (GOLD analysis project Ga0105051, IMG submission 78383) | Freshwater microbial communities from Lake Fryxell liftoff mats and glacier meltwater in Antarctica - FRY-02 (megahit assembly) | ecosystem: Environmental > Aquatic > Freshwater > Ice > Glacier... | reverse complement strand
TTTAAATAACTTGATTTAAAAATGGAAAAAGATAAATTATTCAGAGAAACAAAGGATTCTTTTCTACAAGAACGTCTTTATATGACATTTTTAAAAGATAAGGAATCCGTATTATTTTAATATTTTAGTCAAAAAAGCAAGAAGCTCTATCGAAGAATAGCTTTTTTATGCCTAGGATTCCAAAAAAATAATCTTACTTAAATGAAAAAGACAACTTTCGCAACATTATGATTCATAAAGGTAAAATATATTAAAAAAGGTAAAATTAATATGATTCCAAACCAATTACAAAAATAACATAATTCTGTTATTAAGAAAAAAGATATATAATAACTTTCAAAAATAAACAAAACAATGAATATGTCAAAAATGAATTAAGAAAATACATAGATAATAGAAGATCAATAATTTTTGATATTTGATAAATAAGAGAAATAGGAAAAAGAAAAAAAGAATGAAGATTCAATAAATAAATAAAAATTGAAAAAAAGTAAAAATGAAGAATTGACTTGTTGGGACTTCATTAGTTTGATTCGTACAGACCCTGAAATGTAGGATGAATTTTGCTATTTAAATAAAAGAAATCACAGCTATGATTTTGTTATTGTGGATTTCAAAGATAGAGATAATAAAGAGTAATATTATAATTTTTATTCTTATTTTCAGGTATATGACTCTAAGTTCAAGAGGAATTACACATTATATTTTTGGAATAGGAGATTTCATCAAAATTGATGATTGGGAGAAAGAAGCAAAATAGTTTGAAAAAATTAAAAAAATATAATTTTTCAAAGAATATAAAATTTGGAAAAACTTCATTGTTTGGAAAAAATAAATGAGATAAAAAATAATGAGAAAGTGTCAAAGAGTTTTACTAAAAAATCTATTCATTTTAGATCCTTATTTACAAAAACCTTTGATAGAAATAAGAGAATTTTCAGTTCAATTAACAAATTTAGATTTAATGAGTAGTTAAATAACTGATCCAATCACAATAAATCTATTCTAAACATCTCAAGATAATTATAGGTATTTAAATTTACTTAATATAAATCTTAATTTATTAAAAATTAAAAATAATTATAGAGAGACAAATCTATCATATAAATTTTTACTAATTGAAACATAAATAAAAAATATTCTTGTAGAATGCTGCAAATAAAGCTTGTAAACTTTTAAATTACTAAACCGTATTCCGAGCTAAGAAGAATAAAAAGAACCTTTATTGGTTGGTGACGAAATAAAAAAAGATATGCCATTTACTTAATAAGCAACTATAAAAACACATTATAAAAGACTAAGGAAATTAGTTAAAATGGTGGATTATATGAATTTATAAAATAAACTTATTATGGTCAATAATTCAGTTTAGTAAATCAGTCAATAACTTCAAATTTTTAGTAATCAAAAAGGAGCCTCAGTTAGGCAACCAAATTGGATTATTTGTTAGTTAAATGTTTAAGGAAATCAGTTAAATTTCAAACCAAATCAATAAGAAGTCAAAAATATTTTCAATGATATCATTACTAAAGGAATTGATGCTTTATGTAATAGAAATAGATATTTCATGCAAAAATCGGAAATCAAGCCATTCTTAGACAAAGAAATAGAATTAGGTGATTTTCTAGACTTAAAAAATATGATTTAAAATGACAAATTTTTTTAATAATAGTTTGAAAAATTTTAAAAGAATTGTCAGAGTGCAGTAGTAGTGTTACAAGATTATCATGAGTATATTTCTCCATTCATGAAGATTTATGAAGAGAATATAAATATATAACATTTAGGTAATGAAATAAATTTGAGTCTATTCTCAGAATTAATTTAAAAGTATCAACTCTAAGACGCAAAATTAAATGTAATAGAATCAGTGACGGATTTAGGGATGTTTTAAATAGTGGCAAGTAAATTAAAAGAAATGGTTAAAAATTGTGCTCATGACTGTCTCGATAGTCTTTATCTTTAACTTCCCTAAATTATGATAAATAAATCGATTTAATTTTTGGCCACTATGACTGATATCAATCATAAATTGAGTTGGACTATTAATGATAGTAGTAGCAATTTCGTAGAATACTTTGTTAATTACAATTCTCATGTCAATAGAGCTTAAACATTTTAAACTGATTAAATATCTACTCTCAATGATCTTAACGATTTGCTAAAACTTATTTAAGATTATAAAATCAAAATCCCTGAAAATTATAAATAAAAAAATGTTGAATGCAATAAAGCTTGGGCAAATATAAAAAAGAAAGTTTATGAGGCCAATGCTTAATTTGATCAAATTTTAACAAAATGCACTAAAAAGTTAGAAAGACAAGTTCCTGAACTTTTTGAAAAAATAAGAAAAGTGGATGATAGATTATAAAACCCTATTCTTGAAAGTCAATTTTCAGTAATAAATCATGTAGTCGACTATCTTTAAGAATTAAAAGAAGACCTAACTGATATATTAGAAACTACTACTAAAGTCAATAGATACTAAAAAGTGCTAATATTTGATGTTTCTAATTTTGAAATAACTAAAGAACTTTATGAACAGTTTGAAATTTTAGAGAGACTCTGGAATGGAAGACAAGAATTTTATAATTTTATTAAAAGAAATAGTGAAGTTTAGTTTTAGATATTAGATTTTTAAAATATGGAGTTTTTTTGTTAGAAAATGAAGAAACTTTCGTCAATGTGTTTGAAAGACTTAGAGTCTAATGAAGTGACAAAAGTATATAAATAAGAAGTAACAAGTTTAACAGTATATATAGACACTTTGAGGTAAAATAACAAATAATAAGGCCTTTATTGGACCCAGCTTTAGGAGATAAATAATGGAATCAAATACGAAAAGTGTCAATGGGTTGGATTGAAAGTGACCCTGAACCTTTCAAAAATATAAACAATCCCAAATACACTTTTTAATTCATCTGTGAATCTGGAGTCACTCAACTCAAAGATAAATATGTTGAAATTGCGCTCCAAGCCACGAAAGAAATCGAGCTTATTAAACTGGTAGACTAGTTGGAACTATTTTGGAAAGAAGCGAAAATCTGTTCAGCTCCTTACAAAAATCAAATAGATGCTTATATTTTAAAGGGCAACGAAGATATGATCTCAAGGTTAAATATTAATATTTTAGACTTGATGATATGATCGTCAGTTTGAATAATATTCTTGGAAACAGATTTGTAGAATCTATTAAAAGTAGAGTCGAACAACAACTTAAAATGTGTTTACAACTTTAAGAATTATTAGATGAATGGAATGTTTAGTAAAATAATTTTATGTATTTGGAACCTATTTTAAATACCAGTTCAAGTCAAATGGGGTTGCAAAAAGAATCTAATCAGTTTATTTTATTTATGTAAGATTTAAAAAAGCTGAAAAAGCTTATAGATAAATTATGAAAAGAGCGAAAGATCTTCCTTTTTGCAAAAATTGGTGTGATGATAATACGAACCGTTAATTTTTCCAACTTTTGAAATCTAATAATAAGATATTTGAATAAATACAAAAAGCACTAGATGATTATTTGGAAAAGAAAAGAGAGCACTTTCAACGTTTTTGTTTTTTGTCAAATTTGGAGTTGCTAGAAATATTATCAATGGCAAAATAGCCTAAACAGATGATTCCTCATTTGAAGAAGATATTTGAAAACTTAGTAGATTTGTAGCTGGACGAGGAAGAAACAACGGGATTGGCAATGATATCGAACGAGGGAGAAAGTCTGAATCTGAAGAGTTGTTCTATGCGAGGAGGGGAAGTGGAGGAGTGGATGCACACGGTGGAGGAATCCATGAGATACAGCATCAAAATAGCCACCAGATAAGCATTGATTAATTATGAAACTGATGATAGGAAGGATTGGATTATAAAACATATTTGTCAAGTTACATTGACTGTCGACAGTATTAATTGGACTAGGATGGCTGAAGATTAGTATCTCATGCCTGATAATCCGCAGGAAGATGACGAATACTTCAATATGGATGAATTTGTTACAAGGATTGTACTCGATTTGGAAGATGCCATTACTCTTATTAGAACTAATATTTCGGAAATACATAGGATTAATCTTATTGCACTTGTTACTTAAGACGTTCATTATAGGTTTTATAACTTTACAAAAGGGATATCGCATAATAAATGTACGAGGAAGATATTAAATAGTAAAGTAGCTTTCTTTGGATATAACAAATGAAGTTTTTCTGGGAAGATGACTAATTTTTTGCTAAAATGGTAACTAGTACTTTAAGTTACGGATACGAATTTTGTAATTAATTATAATAAAAGTGGGTTCATTTTCAAGATTGGTAATAACTCCTTTGACTGACCGTTGTTGGATGACTATAACGAACGCTTTTCATTAAAAACTAGGAGCAAATCCAGCAGGACCAGCTGGAACTGGCAAAACTGAGTCTTGTAAAGATTTGGCTAAAGTTTTGGGAAGATTTTGTCTAGTCTTTAATTGTTCCGATTAAATCAATGTAAAAATGATGGAAAAATTATTTACTGGAATCGCCAGCACTGGAAGTTGGACTTGTCTCGATGAGTTCAATAGAATTGATATAGAAGTATTGTCAGTCGTAGCAAGTCAGTTTTTATAGATAAGAGAGGCTCTTTTGTAATAGTTGCCTAATTTTAACTTTTTTGGAAAAAATATTACTTTGAATTAATATATGGGATGTTTCATTACTTTTAATCCTGGTTATGCAGGCAGAACAGAATTACCAGAGAATTTGAAATTATTATTCAGACCAGTTTCTATGATGGTTCCTGATTACGCTTTGATTGCGGAAAATTTACTTTATTCAGAAGGATTCAGTAATGCTCGTGATTTGGGTAGAAAAATTTAGATTCTTTTCAAATTGCTAAGTGAGTAGTTGTCAAATCAGGACCATTACGATTTCGGAATGAGGTCAGTCAAAAGTGTTCTAGTTATGGCTAGTCAGCTTAAAAGACTTGATAGACTTTAGTAAGATTAGTCTGTTTTAATAAAATCACTTGTTGAAAGTAATGTGCCAAGGTTAGTTTCACAAGATATCCCTATTTTCATGGCTATAATATAAGATCTCTTTCCAGGATAATTAATTTAGCCAGTCATTAATAATTTTCTTGATAAAACTGTTCGGACTATCATGGAAAAATAGAAATACTGCATGAGTGATAAAATATCTGAAAAATTTCAACAAATATATGAAATATAGAAAGTGAGATATGGCTTTATGTTGGTTGGTCAAGCATTTACAGGAAAAACAACTCTTTTAACAATTTTGAGATAGTCAATGACTTAACTAAGAGAACAAAATGCAAGTGACGCACAAAATGAAGAATTCTACAAAATCGAGTGTCAAACATTCAACCCAAAATCGATAACAATAGAAGAATTATATGGTAACTATGACCCCGTAACTTAAAGTTGGTCTGACGGAATCGCAAGTAAAGTTATCCGTCAATACTCAAACCGATTGCAAACAGACAGTCGTTACTGGGTGATATTCGATGGTCCCGTAGATTCCTTTTGGGTCGAGAATATGAACTCTGTGTTGGATGACAGTATGATTCTCTGTCTCTCTAATGGAGAAAGAATTAAACTCAATTCCAGAATGAGGATTATATTCGAGGTCTAGAATCTGGCTTAGGCCAGTCCAGCTACTGTTAGTAGGTGTGGAGTCGTTTATATTAGTAGTCACGTTTTAAAATCTAATGATCTTATCACTAGTTATTTTAGCACTTCTTATTTGAATACTGAACAGAAACTCATTTTCACTAATTAACTCAATATCATTCTACCTCAAATATTCGCTTTTCTTAAGGAAGAAAAAGAGCCTATTATCACTAGTGAACTGGTTTTAATTTATTATTTTAGGAATTAACTCAAAAATTACTTAAAATGTTTTAGCTTATGCTAAGTGATAAAAATGTCAAAAAATTATTTGCAGATACTGGGATTCCTTTATAAAAAAGAGCTTAAGTAAAAATTATGATATATTGCATTAATTGGGGATTAGGAAGCCATTTATCTGATGAATCTTAGATTAAATTTCTTTAGTTTGCCACATAATTTTTTGCACCAAATGATTTACCTAAATTTCCTGTTTTTGATATTCAGTTATCATTTCAGACAAGATAAGAAGGAGAATTTATATCATTCTAAGAATAAGTTCCTGTTTATGAGTATTATAAAGAAAAGAATTATTTTGAGTAAGTTGTTCCTACAAAGGACACTGTTTGTTATTCATACATTCTAAAAAAATTTTTAGGAATGTAAAGCCACATATTTATAACTGGGGTTAGTGGAACTGGAAAATCAATAATAGTGGAAAGTACAATAAAAACATAAACGAATATCTGTGACGTGAAGATGTGTTTCAGCACTTAGACTAGTTGCCAATCGATTTAAGAGAATTTGGAATACAAATTAGTTCAGCAACGTTAGAAGGGTCATATTTACATGTCTCCTCCTCCTGGTAAGAATCTGGTGATGGTGGTAGATGATATCAATATGCCTATTCAGGAGAAATGGGGGGCTCATCCTCCCATTGAGTTGTTGAGATAACTGGTCGATCTCAAAGGTGTCTATGATAAACAGGGATTATATCTCAAAGAGTTAGAGTCAATTATGATTACTGCTATTGCTGCACATCCTGGAGGAGGAAGAAGTGTTCTTACTTAGAGATTTACTAGACATTTCAGTATTTTCAATATTCAGAAATCATCTGACACAATCATACTCTCCATATTTCTACAAATTGTCAAAGGATACTTAAAAATACAAAATTTCAAAGCTGAAATTATTGATATGACTGCAGCACTAGTCAATTCTACCCTTTTGTTATATAACTAAGTCTCAAATGAATTTCATCCCACCCATGAAAAATCACATTACTGTTTCAGTTTAAGAGATGTCAGTAAAGTATTTTAAGGGATTTTACTTGCTCAACCTGCTTCGATTTAATCAAAAAAAGTGTTGGCTTATTAATGGGCTCATGAAAGTCTTAGAGTTTTTCATGATAAACTTATAAATATTAAAGTAAATTTATTTAATTTAAGGATCAAGACTTTGTTGTTTAATTAGTAAAATAATTGATGTTATAATATTTAAATGAAAAGTGTGATAAAATAGACGATTTGTATTTTATGGATTTCCTGCATATGGAAATAGACGTAGAATTAAGATTATATGAACATAGTAGTGATTTTGAAAAATTGGCATAAGTAATATCAGAAGTGATGAAAAATGAATAATAAAATTAGTTGGTTTTATTCAAAGATGCAGTGAAACACATAGTGAGATTATGCAGAATGACAAAATTATAAAAAGGTCATATGGTGATGGTAGGAGTTGGTGGTAGTGGAAAACGCAGTATATGTAAACTAGCTGCCCTTTTATCAAAAGCAAAATACATGACGATTGAAGTTACCAAAAAATACACCAAAAAAGATTTTAAAGCGGATTTATTTAACTGTATGTTGGTGGCTGGAGTTGATGGATTACAAGTAATGTTCTTACTTTCTGATAACTTAATCATTATGGATTCGTAAATGGATGATCTAAATAATCTTATTAGCACGGGCGAAATAAGTGGATTGATAGGAAGAGAAGAATTTGATAAAATAAATATAAATCTTTAAGAAGAGTGTAGAATTAAAAAGTTATCTGATCCTATATAACTTTTCAATGAAAAAATAAAAAGTAATTTCCATATAATTCTTTCATTGAGTCCAGTTGGAGATTAACTCAGAAATTATTTCAGAAAGTTCAATATATAATAATAGATTTCCTGCTTTGACTACTAGTTGTAATATCGATTGGGTTTTACCTTGGCCAGATGATGCCCTTCATTCTGTTGCCAATATCTATTTGGAAGATTTTAAGTATGGAAATATGACTCAATTACAAAAAGATAATTTGATCAAACTTTTTGTTTATGTACAATAAACATTGTAAGAAATGACTGAAAAATTCTATCTTCTAACTAAAAGAAATGTTTATACAACTCCTAAAAGTTATTTTTTTAATGTCAGGTTATTTAGATTTCGTTCTCTTTTACAAAGACTTAATAATGAAAATAAGAGACAAAATAACATTTTCAAAAAATAAATTATCAAATGGATTAGGAAAATTATTTGAGGCTAATTAAACAATTGCTGGATTAAAAGCGAAACTTATAGATCTATAACCAATTCTTATATAAAAAACAATAATGATAAAAGAATTGATAGTGAAATTAACTTAGGACTAACAATAAGCAAATATTGTAAAAAAGAATGTCGAAGCAGAAGCCAATGAGATAAATTTAAAATCTGATAAGATAATGTCTCTTAAATTGGAAGCAGATTATGCATTAAAAGAAGCCTAACCTATTTTGCAAAATGCAACAGAATAACTGGATAAACTGAATAGAGGAGATATCGGAGAAATTAAATAAAATAACAATCCTCATGTTTTGGTCAAATATACTATGGAATGTGTTGCTATTTTGTTGGAAGAAAAGACTGATTGGGATCATATAAAAAAACAAATATTAAGTGACGCTAGTTTACTTTCTAGACTTAAAAATTTAAAAGGAGAAAATATTACTCCTTAAACTAAAGAGAAACTAAAGAAAAAATGTACATTAATATATATTAAGTAATATCGAATCCTTCGTTCGTTCCGAATGAAATGAAAGCCATTAATCTTGCAGCAAAAAGTTTATGTGAATGGGTGCATGCTGTTAATAATTTTACAGATGTTTATAGGGAAATAAGTTCAAAAAAGGATAATTGTAAAGCAATGGATTTAGAACTTTAGAAAGCGAATAGTCAATTAGCATTAAAGCAATAAGTAAAATACAATTAATTAATAGGAATTGGAATAAATAATAAAGAAAGTATAAGCATTGGAGAAAAGTTATCAGGAATCGAAGTAAGAAAAAGAATCATTAGACAATGAAATAAAATAGACGGAAGAAAGGCTATAAAGGGCAAGTTAATTAACAGAAAGATTAGCAGATGAATAAGTGAGATGGAAAGAATAGGTGTAGTAAATGGCTGGAGAATTAGATATTCTTCTAGGCAATTCATTTTTAGCAGCTGCCAGTATTGCCTATTATGGACCATTCACTGGAACTTACAGATAAGAATTAGTTTAATGTTGGAAAGCTTAATGTAAAAAGTATTAAATACCTCATTCTGAAGATTACACTTTGCAAAAAATATTAGGAAATCAAATTTAGATTAGAGAATGGTAGTCAAAGAGTCTTTCGAGCGATAGCATCAGTGTCAACAATGCCATTCTAATCGAGTACCAAATATCTTTCCCTTTAATTATTGATCCTCAAATTCAGGCTAATAAATGGATTAAAAGTATGGAAGCTGAAAACAAAATATAAGTTTGTAAAGAAAATTCTGATACCCTTCAAAAAACAATAGAAGATTGTATTACACAAGGAATGCCTTTGCTAATTGAAGATTTAGGAGAAAGTCTTCCATCTATTCTTGACCCTATTTACTAAAAATAATTTAAAATGGTAAATGGCAAAAAATAGATAATAATAGGAGAAGAATCATATATTTACAATGAAAATTTTAAACTGTATATAACAACAAAACTGTAAAATCCTCATTATAGTCCTGAGGTTTTCATAAGGACAATGGTGATAAATTTTACTGTAACTCAAGAAGGCCTCTTTGAAAAATTACTGGGAGATATTTTGGCATTAGAATTACCAGATGATGATAAAATAAGAAGAGAGTTAATATTATCGATTGCTGAAGATAGATTGCTTTTGAAAAAAGGAGAAGACAGAATATTAGACTTATTGACAAATTCAAGAGGAATGATTTTGGATGACATAGAATTGATAGAAAGTTTGAAAATAAGCAAAGAAATAGCCAAAGCAGTTAGTGATAAAATACAAGTTTCAGAAGTGAAATAAGAGGAGCTAAATAAAGGAATGAGACTTTATTCAAGAGTTGCTAAAAGAGGAGTAGTTTTGTATTTTGTAATTACTGAACTTTCACTTATTGATCCTATGTATTAGTTCTCTCTTAACTATTATTCTAAATTATTTAAAACTATCATTTAAAATACTTAATCGACTGGGGATAGAATTCCTGATCTTACTGATAATATTACTTAGACAATTTTTCAAATAATTTGTCGCGGATTGTTTAATAGACATAAAAGGATTTTTTCATTTATGATGACAAGTTAAATATCAATGTAAGAAAAAGATGAAATTACAATTTAAGAATGGAATTTCTTTATTAAAGGTGTTTTTGTGACAAATTGTGATATTCCTATTCCTCAAAAATCTAATTTCAGTCCAAAGGGTTGGGAATCATTAGTCACCATAAAATAAGCTTGTTAAAGTTATGATGAAATTATTTAAAGCATTTAAATAAATACTGATGATTGGAATGATTTCTTTAATTCGAATCAAATTATCACTATGTAAACTCCTGTATAAACTACAAATTTCTAAAAACTACTACTAATAAATATTTTCAAGTAATGATTTATAAAAAAAGGTTCGAGAAAACAATATTTGCCATGGATGAATATATAAGAAAATCATTAGGTGACTAATTTGTAAATCCATTAGTGAATACTCTTGATGAAGTTTATAGTGAGATTGACTATAAAACTCCTCTTATTTTCATATTATCATAAGGAGCTGATCCACTATTGAATTTAATTGTAATTTTATTATTTATAAGCGTTTTTCAAAAGAAATGAATATTCTTTAAGATAATCTATTTTTAATATCGCTTGGTTAAGGATAAGGACCTATTGCAGAGAATGCAATTAATCATGCTTTAAAATCAGGAGGATGGGTTATTTTACAAAACTGTCATTTAGGAAAATCTTTTATGCCTATTCTTGAAAAGAAATTACAGTAAATTGAGCAAATGACAACTTTTGAATTGAACCCAGCATTCAGACTTATGTTGACTGCGATGCCATGCGATTATTTCCCTGTAACTATATTACAAAACGGAATGAAATTGACTTGCGAACCTCCTTAAGGATTGCGAAATAACATATTACAGACTTATAATTAATTAAGTGAAAATCGATTGAATATCGAGAACAAGAAAAGTAATAACTATTACAAATTGACCTTCTGCATCAGCTTATTCCACGCGGTGGTGTTGGAACGTCGTAAATTCGGTCCGATAGGATTCAACATGTACTACCAGTTCAACGAGAGTGATTTAGACACTTCTCTGAGCAGTTTGAAAACAGTTTTGGAGACTTTCTCTTACATTCCTTGGGACGCACTGCGACATCTGATTGGATAGATTAACTATGGGGGGAGGATAACGGATGAGTGGGATAGGAGGTGTTTGCAGTCTATTCTGTTTAAGTTTTGCAATGAAAATACTATGAAGGATAACTACAGGTTTATCACCAGTGGGTTGATACAAACCCCAACTGTTGGCACTATATCTCATTACAAAAATTATATTTCCACCATTCAAGAAGATGATGCTCCTGAAATATTCGGACTAAGTCAGAATGCCAATCTTAATTTCCAAATTAAAGAAACTAAATCTGTTATTGAAACTATTTTGTCTATTTAACCAAGAGCCGCCAAAATTGACTCAGAATCAGGAGAAGAATTAATTAATCTTATTATAACATCTCTAGAAAAGAAATTACCCAAACCATTAAAACAAAACAAAGATTTTAATTATTTGGATTGTTTAGAAGTATTTTTGATTTAAGAAATAAGCAAATTTAATAAACTTCTGAATTAAATATAGTAATCTCTGAAAGATATTAGGAAAGGTATAAAAGGAGAGATATTGATGAGTCCTCAATTAGAAGAAATGTTAGGAGCATTGAGTATGAATAGAGTGCCTTTTATTTGGGAAAAGTTTTCTTATCCTTGTCTAAAACCTTTAGCTTCTTGGTTCGATGATTTCGTCCAAAGAATTAAATTCATTAATTCTTGGGTTTAATCTGCAGCTATGAAGTCTTTTTGGATGTCTGCTTTCTATTTCCCTTAAGGATTTATCACTAGCATATTGTAAAACTATGCCAGGAAAATGAAACTTCCGGTTGATAAAATTATATTCAAATTCAATTTATTACCCCACTTCCAACCAGACTAAATATTGGCTCCACCTTTAGATGGATGTTACGTTCATGGACTTTATTCAGAAGGATTCAGGTTGAGTTTTTATGTAATAGATATGAGATAATTTAAAATAAGATAGTGATGGAGAATAGTTTACCAGGACAGTTATTTTCTCCCATGCCAATTTTGCATTTTGCTCCTTATCACTTACTATCGAATAAATTAGATAAGTTTTACGAGATTCCTATTTATAAGACGATATTGAGAACAGGAACTATGAGCACTACAGGATAAAGTACTAATTTCGTTATTTCCGTCGTCCTACCTTACACATAAACACCTGATTATTGGATTATGCAAGGAGCTGCTATTTTCTGTAGTCTTCCAGATTGATTGTTTATTATATTTTATTTCTTTATATAATCAACTTTTATAGCAATTTAATTTTAGATTTATTTATTTAAAATGGTAAAATATATTTGAAAAATATATTTGATAAGAAGTATAGCAATAAATTAAATTAGTTTTAAAAATTCAGGCATAAAGAAGGATTAAAATGACTCCTACCACAACAAGAAGCAGCCAAATCAAGCAAAAATAATATTTTCTATTAGCACTATTATTATATGAAACAGCTTAGGTGAGTTATTGATTTCCTTATTTAGCGTTTTGATTTGTTTACTCAATATTGCTGAAAATATCATCTGTTATTATATAATAATAACTTATTCCTTATCCTTACTGGTTTATTTGAACGGCTGCTTATTACATAGTATCTTTCAAATCTTTTGCTATTTGTTCTATTTGATTTATTTCCAGCTATCTCTCCTATAATATTTCCTCCTCCATTCTCTCTTTATTGTACTATTGAACTCTTTAATATTTTTTATTAACTGTTCCAAACTAGGATCTTCTTATATCACTGACTTCTTTTACTTCACTATTGAATTATTTCTTGCTTTCTTAATATTTTGGTTAATCAATTGCTAAATATTATTTTAATAACTTAGAATTAGTTTATTTGGATTTGAAAAGCTTCGTTTATTTTCTTCAATTGATTCTTTTATTGCAAATTCAAATCAGATCCCTATAAATTTTGAATACTATTTTATATTTCATTTGTTAAACTCTAATAATATAATATATAATACCATTATCTACTCTTAATCCTGTTTTATTACGGACAAAAGTTAATCGGTTGTTTAAGTTTCACTGTTTTTCCTCATATTATATTTTTAATTCATTTTTCTAAGTTGGTCGACTTTGCTAGTGATGACTTTCATGCTTTCACCTATATCTAGTTTGATTAATGGTGACTAAATAAAATGAAAATACATTCATTTTATCTTAAAATTAAAATTATAAAATAACTAAGAAAATAGGAATATAAATTAGTAAAAATAGACTTTATTTAATAAATCACATTTCTGCTGGCATTTGAGTCATCTGATTAGTAATGAAACTATATCCTGAGACCATGGGGGTGGGGTTTACCATTCCCATTCCGCCCATTCCGGAAATAGAAGGTATTCCGATGCCTGGCAGGCCTATATTTCTATTTGCGTAATTCAAAAGGGGGTTCTGATGCAGTGAAAGCGCGTTCCTCATCATCAAGGGGTTATTACTCATTTTCTGTTAGTTTATGTTCTGGCTGTGTTCCAACATGAAAGACGAATAATATTCAATTTTGTTTTATATGTGTTTACGACCATGGGCATGTTGTTTCCTTCCCGAGGGGGAACTGTGGGTCAGGTAAATTCCACAATACTCACAATAGAATTTAGGCATATTATGTATTATAAATCTTCAATTAATTAGAATATCTAAATTTGAAATGTAAGAAGTTAACGAACTGAAAAACCTGGTGGTATAAGGTTTGGAGGCGAACGGAGTCCTTTCCCAGTTACGCGCCTAAATCAGATCCAGTGTATTCAAGGTAGTTTTAGTAACCTTAGATAATAGACCAACAGGACTCGAATCAGCCCAGTTCCTTTCACTGGGAGAATCCTGCTTGTCAGAAGCTCCATGATTCTCCACAAGGAGTCCAAGCATTGGAGCTTATTTATGAGTTCCTCACTTACTATAAAATGGACTATACTCTCAGTGTTTTCAAAAATGAAGCCAATATTAAAGGTTATTTTATTCATCTTCAGATATCAAAAGAGATGATGTTGCTAAAAAAGCTGCAATTAAAAACCCTGATAATTCAAAAGCTTTACTAATTAGTCTTATTAATTAAGGAGGTTCATCCAGTATTTCAAAAAATGAAGATTTTTCTGATAGTAATAAAAAAAAAGAGCTGAAAGAAAGAGAAGCTTTATAATTAAAAGAAAAATAATAATAACTTAAAAAATAATAAGACTTATAAGCTTTAAAGGAAAAATAAGAATAAGAATAAAAAGAAAAGAAATAAAAGGAATAAAAGCTAAAGTAATTAATATAAATTAAAGGGAAGAATAGGAAAAGAAGGATAAAGAAAGAGAAAAAGAAGAGAAGTTCAGATAAGAAAAAGAGAAAAAGGAAAAATAATAACGTAAAGAAAAGGAAGATAAATAAAGGTAAATTAAATAATAAATTAAGATAAGAAGAAGAATTGAGACTCTAATAAGAGTAGGAAGAATAGGAGAATTAAAGTTAATAGTAGATAGATGAACAACAAGGATAATAAAGTTAAGGATTTGACATGAGTGTGGACAGCAATGCTTTAGAAGAATACGATTACTATGAGGATATCTAACCTCTTAAATGATTAAATTTCAAAATAATTAGAATTATATTAATGCTTAAAATCATAAAGATCCTCCTGCTTAATCTTATAAAAACTAAAAGAGGAACTCCCTTCGATTACTCCTTCGACATTAAATCGAAAGTCTGCGAAAGAACTCTATGTTATCAACTACCACCGTAATTAAACCTAAACTGCATTAACTAATGCTTAAACTAAGAATGTTTTAAAAGTACTTTTCAAATTGCTTTAGAAGATGGCGAAATTGACTATAAAAAAAATGTTATTTTCAAAAGCTGTATATCGAAATAATATAATCAATGTATTTTCGAAATAAAAGATAAGGACTTCTGTTCCTAATTTAATTTCCAAAACAGTACTCATTTATTTATTAATTGAAATCTATTAAACAAATACAATATTCTTATATAACTTATAATAATTATATAATAATTTATAAATATCTAATTCAATAATAATAATTTTAATTATAATATTATTTATTTAATTAACTTTAAAAATACTTTGCAAAACTATTAATAAATAAATGAGTACTGTTTTGGAAATTAAATTAGGAACAGAAGTCCTTATCTTTTATTTCGAAAATACATTGATTATATTATTTCGATATACAGCTT
>Ga0105051_10004813_pt1 | contig 15436 bp, 13 predicted proteins | sample FRY02_FD_78383 | JGI IMG/M metagenome (GOLD analysis project Ga0105051, IMG submission 78383) | Freshwater microbial communities from Lake Fryxell liftoff mats and glacier meltwater in Antarctica - FRY-02 (megahit assembly) | ecosystem: Environmental > Aquatic > Freshwater > Ice > Glacier... | reverse complement strand
TTATGAAATAAATGCAACCATAACAGATTTGAATGGAGAAGTTAAAGTGTGCTCATATAGTATTAATCTTTCAAAAACAGACCGAGAGATATACATAAGATCTGCCAACGAAAACCTGATAACTGATGATATAAACATTGAATTTGGGTCAAATAATTTACAGGGCAAAGCTTTGCCTTTTTCTGGCACTTTAGAGATTTATAAGTTGGAAAAGACGGCATTTAGAAGAGGAAGAATGTGGGAAAATGCAGACAGCAGTTTAATTTCAGAGGCAGATTTTAAAAAAGATTTTAAAAACTATACACCATTGAAATTTGAACCCAAACGCACCCTTATTAATTCTAAAACAAATACCAATACCCAAGAAACAAAATGGGTGATTAATAAAAACACGATAACAGAAGCTGGAGAATATTTATTTATAATAAAAAGCAAAGATGGCAACGGCAACCCAATTGAAAGCACTAAATCAATTACATTGTTTGATAACAAAGCAGGTGCATTTAACCTTGCAACGCCATTAAAAATCATTTGTACAAATGGACAAACTCTTGAACCGGGACAAACCGCCAAAATATTAATTGCTGGGGCTGTAAATTCTAAAGTAAATTTTAGAATTGAAAGTTTGAGAGGCATCATTTTAGACAAAACCATTACCATCAATCAAAGTTCAGAACTAGTGGAATTTATTATAAATGAGAAAGACCGTGGCAATATAAAAATAAATGCAACAACTGTTAACGATTATCGTTTTTATGAAACAGAAGAATTCATTGTAGTGCCATATTCTAACAAAAAAATAGACATCCAATTGAGTAGTTTCAGAAGTGATGTTGAGCCAGGCGCTAAAGAAAAATGGACACTCAAAATAAAAGGGCCAGACAGTGAAAAAGCATTGACAGAAATGGCATCTGTTATGTATAACCAATCTTTAGACCAATTAAATGCGCCTTTGGATTGGGATTTTGATATTAATAAAACCTTCAATTCAGGAAGTTTTAATTACAGCCTATTGTTAAACCTTTCTTTTTTTAATGAGTTAATGAACAACAATTACGAACAAGTTTATAATTCAATAAATTACAAACAATTCATAAACATTGATTTAATAAACTCCTTTAATTGGAGTTTTAGTGAAGGAATGTATTCAAGAAGGGATCAGATTTCAAAAAGATCTTCAGCGAATTCATCTGGAAAAAAAAACAAAAACTCAAGAGAAAACAACGAAGTTGTTAAATATTTGGGTTATGAAACTTTTAACAAGTCAATTGACTTAAATGGTAAAGATGAAGAAGAAGATAACAATGGTTTTATCAATAATTCCCCAATCAATATTCGCAAAGACTTTAAAGAAACGGCTTTCTTCTATCCAAATTTATATGCAGACAAAGATGGAACACTCACTTTGGAGTTTACTATGCCCGAAGCCCTCACCCAATGGCGCATGATGTTGCTAGCACATAGCACAACAATGCAAACTGGTTATTTGGAACAAAGCATTACAACATCAAAAAAACTGATGGTTCAGCCAAATATGCCTCGTTTTTTAAGACAAGGAGATGAAATTTCTCTAAGTGCAAAAATCATTAATTCGAGCAATGCGGCTTTGGAGGTAAATGCAAATATCTTGATTAAAGATTTGCAAACAGGCAAACCCTTGAATTGGCTTTCGGATGCAATTAACGGCAACAACAAATTAATTAAAATTGAAGCCAATGGCGTTTCTAGTGTTGATTTTAAAATGAAAATCCCCGATTATGTTGGAATGGTGAGCATTGCAATTGTGGCCAACAACAAAACCGTGAGCGATGGCGAAGAACATAGTCTTTTGGTGCTTAGCAACAGAAGCTTGGTAACGGAAACATTGCCCATTACCATTAGAAAATCAGGCGAACAGAATTTGGTATTCACTCACTTGAAAAACAATATAAGCAAAACGCTGACGCATCAAAACATGGCAATAGAAATGAGCGAAAATCCTGCTTGGTATGCCATTCAGGCATTGCCATACATGATGGAATACCCTTATGAATGTGCAGAACAAACATTTACAAAGTTATATGCCAACAGTATTGCAAAACATTTGGCCAACAACAGTACAGAAATTAAAAAAGTGTATCAAACATGGGCCGAGAATGCAAAAAACGGCAATGGATTGCAAAGCAAGTTGGTGCAAAACCAAGAGTTGAAAACAACCTTAATTGAAGAAACGCCTTGGTTGCAGGATGCCAATAATGAAACAGAAAGAATGCGCAGATTAGGCAATCTTTTTGACAATAAAAAACTGAACAGCGAGCTTGAAGAAAACATTGACAAATTGGAAGATATGCAATTGCCAAATGGGGCTTGGGCATGGTTTAAGGGCATGAACCAAAGCACTTACATTACACAAACCATTGTAATTGGTTTTGGAAAAATGAAAAAAATGGGCATAGATATTTCTAATTATTCAAAGATGATTAATAAAGCCATTTTGTTTTTAGACAATGAAGCAGAAAAGGATTACAAAGAATATCTAAAAAGAAAAGACCTTAACTTTAATCCTCAAAATTTGCAGTATTTGTATTGTAAAAGCTATTTTCCTGAAATTGGATATAATAGCATTCATGAAGTTGTAGCCTTTTATTTAAAAAATGCAGAAACAAATTGGCAGAGCTCAGGATTGATGAACATGGCTCAACTTTTAATAGCTATAAAAACCCTTAACCCAGGTTCAAAAACCCCGGATTTAATACTGACCGCATTTGACCAAAATGCAACAAGAAATGAAGAAATGGGTATGTATTGGAATCGAAATATTGGTGGTTGGTATTGGTTTGAAGCAACAATAGAAACCCAAGCGGCCATTATTGAAGCCTATAAAACAATGGGCAGAACAACAGAAATAAAAGAAATGCAAATATGGTTGTTGCGCCAAAAACAAACACAAAACTGGAAAACCACAAGAAGCACAGCCGATGCTTGTTATGCACTTTTAAGCAACAATAAATTTATAAAAAACCAACAACAAGTTAAAGTTTTTGTAAATAATTCTGAAGTAAAACCAAGTCAAAAGGAAGCAGGAACGGGTTATTACAAACAAACAATTACTAAAGAAAGCATTAATTCGCAAAGTGGCGATATTAAAATTGAAGCAAAAACTGACGACTTCGCTTATGGCGCTATTTATTGGCAATATTTTGAAGATTTGGATAAAATCAAGGCTTCAACAGCAGGCTTGTCTGTAACAAAAAGAATTTTCAAACTTAAAAATACTGCTACCGGCACTGAAAGAATAGAAATTGTAAATAATGAAAAACTGGAAGTTGGCGATTTGTTAGAGGTTGTTTTAACGGTTAATTGCGACAGGAATTTAGAATATGTTCATTTAAAAGATGGCAGAGCTTCTGGCACCGAACCAAGAGATGTTTTGAGTCATTACCATTGGCAAAACGGATTGGGTTATTATCAAAGCACGCGCGATGCGTCAAGCAATTTTTTCATTGATTATATGCAAAAAGGCAGCTATCAGTTAAGTTATATATTAAAAGTAGAACAAGCAGGCGTTTTCAACAGTGGCATAGCTACAGTTCAATGTATGTATGCACCAGAATATGCGGGCAATAGCAAAGCAATAACCATAGAGGTTAAGTAAAAAACATGTTTTAAAACCCAAATTAACGACCCCTTATCTAAATATTATATTTTTATGAATTTTTAAGTTAAATTTGCCGAAACTTTAATTAAATAAATCATGAAAAAATCTTTAAAAATAGCAATTGTGGGCTACGGAAAAATGGGGAAAGTGATAGAGGAAAAAGCAATTGAAAGAGGGCATACCATTATTTGCAAAATAGACAAAGATACAACTGATGAAGATTGGAAGCTGCTAGCTAATGCTGATGTAGCCATTGAATTTACGAATCCAGAAAGCGCAGCCGAAAACATAAAAAGATGCTTAAACAGCAATTTACCAACCATTGTTGGAACAACAGGTTGGTATCAACATTTTGATGAAATAAAAGAGCTAGTAAATGAAAACAACACGGCTATTTTAACCGCCACTAACTTTAGTATTGGGGTTAATTTATGCAGCCACTTATGTAAAATTTTGGCCCAAGCCATGGAAAGCCTTCCAGAATATGATGTAGAAATTGAAGAAACCCATCATACAGAAAAACTTGATGCACCGAGTGGGACTGCTACAACAATGGCAGATTGTATTATTAAACAATTGACCCGAAAAGAATCTTGGGTTTTGAAAGAAAACCAAACCAAAATAAGTGAATTGGCAATTTCGGCCATAAGAGAAAATGATGTGCCAGGCACTCATAAATTAAAATATTCATCGGCAATTGATGATATAGAAATTATTCATACCGCTCATAACCGTGAGGGTTTTGCTATTGGAGCTGTTGTTGCCGCAGAATGGATTGATGGCAAAAAAGGCATTTTCACAATGACAGACTTAATAGGATTTTAATTTCCACTGATAAAAAATAATGCACGCTACTAACTTTTATACTTTTCTGGCATTTTATGTGCCACTTTACATTGCCTCTAGAATTGGGTTATATAAAATATTCAAAAAAGCCGAAGCAAAAAATGCTTGGATGGCTTTTGTTCCATTTTTATGCAACTGGCCTTGGATTCAGATTGTGGGCCGCCCGAAAACATGGATGATATGGACATTTATTCCGGCTGCGAATGTTATTATTTGGTTTTCGTTGGTTATAGACTTAATGGAATCTTTTGGCAAATTCAAGTTTGTTGAACAGTTTTTAGGCGTTATGTTTCCTTTCTTCTATTTCCCTAAAATGGGCTTTGATAAAAACTGCAAATTTATTGGCAAAGCAAGGGATGAGAAATTTAGATTGCAACACAATTTAAACAAAAAAACCAAACAAAGGGAATGGACAGATGCCATCTTTTTTGCATTGGTGGTGGCTTACCTTATCCGTACTTTTCAGCTAGAACCATATAAAATTCCAACTTCATCTATGGAGGATAGTATGTTGGTTGGAGATTTTCTTTTTGTGAGTAAAATGAATTATGGGCCTCGTTTTCCCATAACGCCATTTGCTTTTCCATTGGTTCACCAAGATTTGTTTGGTGTGAAATCATATTCTGATGTTTTCCATTTTCCTTACATGCGCTTACCTGGTTTTCAATCCGTTAAACGCAACGACCCTATTGTTTTTAATGTGCCTTGGGACCAATTAGACCCAACAGTTAGAGCGCAAGACAAGATGCAAAACTATGTGAAAAGATGCGTTGGATTGCCTGGCGACTCTTTACAAATTAAAGATGGTGTTTTATACATTAATGGAAAACCTGGTTTCCGTTCAAAAGGGCAATTGCACAATTACTACATAAAATTTAAAATCAATACGCTAGCGCCCACGGATGAGCAATTGACTGAAAATTATGACATTTACGACTATTACCCAATAGATGCTCGCACAATTCTAATGGCATTGACCCTTGATGATTTAGAAAAAATAAAACAAGACTATCAGGTGGATTTTGTAAGACAGGATATTAATCCTAAATCTGGCAACTATTTTACACCAGAAAATCTAAGTTTTAATGCCATCATAAAGGTTAAAGCAGGGCAAAAACTTTCTGACAACGACATGAATAAATTAGGGATTATTTACACGCAACCTATTTCTTCTAATTTAGAAAACCTATTGGTATTAATGGATGAAAAAAACATGGCTCCAGAAAAGTATGCTTTGATTTCAAAAATAGACTCCATTAAACCAAAATACCAATTGCGCTCAAGAAGTACGAATGCTTTTCCTGACGAAATGGAAATTTATCCATGGAACAAAGACAATTATGGTGCAATTTATTTGCCCAAAAGAGGCGAAACCATTAAAATTGATGCTAAAAACTTTTACTTTTATTACAGAGCCATTTTAAAATATGAAAAAAACGAAAGCTTTGAGTTGAGAGGCAGCACACCTTATTTGAATGACGTTGCTATTTCTGAGTATCAATTTAAAATGGATTATTATTGGATGATGGGCGACAACAGAGACAATTCGTTAGACTCTAGATTTTGGGGATATGTGCCCGAAGACCATATTTTAGGCAAACCCCTATTTGTTTTCTTTAGCATTCAATATGAAAGAGACCAAACCGCTCCAGATGGCAACAAGTTTTTTAAAGTGAGATGGAACAGATTGTTTAAAAACATAAAATAACACCAATGTTTGAAATTAATCATCAATTAACAATTGCCAATGTTGAAGAGATTATTAACAAGCATTTAAAATTAAAACTAAGCGAAACATCTCGTTTTAATGTTATTAAAGCTTTTGAATTTGTTGAAAATAAAATTAAAAACACGGATGAATTATTTTATGGAATAAACACGGGTTTTGGGTCGCTTTGCAACACAAGAATTGACAATGCGCAACTGCAAGATTTGCAATACAACTTGTTGCGCTCTCATGCCTGCGGCACAGGGAGCTTTGCACCAAAAACGGTTGTTAAACTAATGCTTTTGTTAAAAATACAATCATTAAGTTACGGCTATTCAGGGGTAAATATCTCTACTATAGAGCAGCTTATAAAATTGTATAATGCAGATATTCTTCCTGTTGTGTATGAACAAGGCTCGCTAGGCGCATCGGGCGATTTGGCTCCATTGGCACATTTGAGTTTGCCTTTAATTGGAGAAGGAAAAGTTTGGCAAAACAATGAAATTATTGATGCTTCCGAAGCGCTTAAAAAATTGGGAATTACGCCCATTTCGCTAAATGCAAAAGAAGGATTGGCATTAATAAATGGCACACAATTCATGGCGGCTTATGCTGTTTTGGCAATATTAAAGACCAATCGCATAAACGCACAATTATCGAAAATATCGGCTGTATCAATCGATGCTTTTGATGCAAAACTAGACCCTTTCTATTTGCCAATTCATCAAATAAGGAAACAAAAAGGACAAGAAATAGTTGCCTCCGATTTGTTAGATTTACTGAAAGACAGTAACATTGCGCAGCAAGAAAAAAAACAGGTGCAAGACCCCTATTCATTTCGCTGCATACCGCAAGTGCATGGGGCTTCGTTTGATGCCATTGAATATTGCAACCTAGTTTTTGAAAATGAAATAAACTCTGTTACAGACAATCCGAACATATTTGTTGATGACGATAAAATTATGAGTGGAGGCAATTTTCATGGACAAGCATTGGCATTAAGTCTGGATTTTATGGCCATTGCGGTGAGCGAACTTGCCAGTATTTCGGAAAGAAGGATTTATAAATTAATTGGTGGGGAAAGAGGCTTGCCGGCTTATTTAACCCAAAATGCTGGACTAGAAAGCGGCCTAATGATTGTGCAATATACAGCAGCAAGCATAGTGAGTCAAAACAAACAGCTTTGCACGCCTGCAAGTGTGGACAGCATTGTTAGCAGCAACGGGCAAGAAGACCATGTGAGCATGGGTGCAAATGCGGCTACAAAACTTTTGAAAGTGATAGAAAACACAGAGCAGGTTTTAGGTTTGGAAATGCTAGTAGCAAGCAGAGCCTTGCGATTTAAAAGACCCTTGAAATCATCGCCAAAGATTGAAGATTTTTGCAAAAACTTTAACGAGCAATTAAATTTACCTGACACAGATTGCATCTTATCGCCTTATCTTTTGGCTTCAAAAACCATTTTATTCAACTAAAAAAATGAAATTACAGGAAATTAGTGCAAAATTCGAGAATTTAGAACTGCTAGCTTCGCAGGTGGTTGAAGGATTTATAACAGGATTGCACAAAAGTCCTTTTCATGGATTCTCTGTTGAGTTTGCCGAACACAAATTATATAATACTGGCGAATCGACCAAAAACATAGATTGGAAATTATTTGGAAGAACGGATAAACTATTTATCAAAAAATTTGATGAAGAAACCAACCTAAGGTGCCATATTTTATTGGACACATCGGCCAGTATGTTTTACCCCACAGAAAGCTTAGACAAAATAAAATTTTCTGTTTTGGGTGCAGCTATTATTTGCAATATTTTAAAAAAACAAAGAGACGCTTTTTCCTTAACCACTTTTAACGAAACGATTGAAACCCAAACAGAGGTGCGTTCATCTTTGGCGCATTACAGACACATTATCAGCAGTTTGCAAAATGTAATTGCCTCGCCAAAAAACAAAAAACAATCTAACATTGCCAAAACGCTAAACACCATAACCGAACAAATACACAGACGGAGTTTGGTGGTTATTTTTAGTGATATGTTTGAAATGGGGACAGAAAACACAGCACTGTTTGATGCTTTGCAACATTTAAAATTCAAAAAACATGAGGTAATTTTATTCCATGTGATGGACAAAAAAACAGAGCTTGATTTTGAGTTCGAAAACCGTCCTTATAAGTTTACCGACAAGGAAACGGGCGAAGAGATAAAATTATTTCCCGAGCAAATAAAGTCCACATACACCAAAGCCATCAATGATTTTGACAAAGAACTGAAGCTAAAATGCACACAGTTTAAAATTGATTATTACCCAATAGACACAGCCCAAGATTTCAACCAAATTATGATGCCTTTTTTCTCTAAAAGAAAGAGGATGGGGTAAATTAAAAAAATAGTTGGAAAATAATTAATTAAACCATTAATTTGTATCCACCATTTTAAATAATAATATGAATATCAAAACTTCAAACCAAAATGGGTTAAAATCAAAATTCAATATCAGAAATACGATATTTCCGTTTGATTCGGGTGGAACAATGTATGACATGACCGATAATGTAGAATCCTTTACAGCAATAAGAGATGAGGTGCAATCATACACAATGCAAGAAATATTTAATGCAATGCAGAGCAACATTACATCAGTGCCACAATTTAGAGATGAAGTTCTTATCCAAAATAATTTTAAAGAGCAAATGTCTATGGGTATTTTATTTGGAGATTATGGATTTTAAAATATTGTTTTTTATTTGCATAGTTTTAGTTCTTATAAATAGTGCCTGCGAAGACAGGCATTGTTCAATAGAATACAACCCGCTTTTAGAAGTAAGGGCTTCTCCAGCAAAAGACACTTTTAATGTTGGTGACACTATTTTTTTTGAAATCAAATCCTCTATTGTTTTAGAGGATATGATTAATCATTCTAGAACTAACTTTCATAATGCAAGGTTTAATTTAAGTTTAATTATGGGGAGATGTTCTGATACTGCAACTTCAATAAACTCTGTGGACGAAAAAAAAGGATTGGATTATTTTAAATATGAATGTCTTATTGGTGAATGGTACAGAACATCGTTGCGTTCGTTTAATACACTCCCAATAATAACAAAAGATAGCTTTTTGTTAAAATGGTATGTAATTCCATTAGAGAAAGGATTGTATAACTTGTCGTTGAATCATCGACCGCTTAAAAATAACAAAGGGCAAAAGCTTGAAAAAATTACCAGCACCAAGTGTAAAGAGTATGTGCTTGTTATCCCAAGATTTAATAATGGAAACATAAACCAACATCTAGTATCTCATTTAGACACAATAGTTCCATTCACTAAAAAATCTAAAATACACTATTTTTATGAACAAAATGCGGGTTTTATCATTTATGTAAAATAAAGTCCACATACACCAAAGCCATCAATGATTTTGATAAAGAACTGAAGCTAAAATGCACACAGTTTAAAATTGATTATTACCCAATAGACACAGCCCAAAATTTCAACCAAATTATGATGCCTTTTTTCTCTAAAAGAAAGAGGATGGGGTAATAACGAATATGCTTTCATATGTAGTCCAATCACTACGCTTGATTGTCCTATTTTCAAGTTATATCTCCGCTCAAGAAATTATACTTTTTTATCTTCCGCCATTTTGACAAAATTAGCTGTCGGCAAAATAACATTTCCTAACCCTGCTTTTAAGGCTAAATTAGAAAGTTGTTCTCTAATATAAGGAAATATTATTGCAGCACCATTCACCTTTCCAAACTCCTCAAGTGCTATTGGGACATCTCCCACTTTTAGAAAAACACCGAGCATAGTTATAGTTGCACTCACTTCTAATACATCATTATTTCTACTCTCAAATTTCAATGTTTCTTGAACAAAAACCTTGTCGTTTTCTACAGTACAATTAACATCTATATTTACAATGTTTTCTGCATTATCATTATTGAATGTTACATTTGGAATTCTATTAAAATTACATTCCATTAAAAGTATATTCTCTATTTTATAGCCGGGTTCCATTTTTTTCATTTTTTAATTACACAACCATAGCATAAGATTGTTCAATATTCCCAGTATTACTATTTTCTATAATAAAATCTTGTGAGAATCCCAATTTAGAAAAATGAACATCTTTATCTTTTGTACATAAACTATTGATTTTAATTGCATCTTTTAAATAATCATGTGTTAAATTATCCAAATCATTTGAAAATGCAGAAATATTTCCAATAGTAGGAATACAAATAGTTTGTGGGCTTGCAAAAGAATATATTGAACTAAGATTGTAATCTCTACCAACAACTTCATACATTTTATTTTTAATTGGCATTAAATCATTACTATCAATAAAATATAGCCCTTCATAAGGAAATTTATCAATAAACTCAAAATCAATTTCAGCAGATTTTTTATAAAACAGGTGGCTTTGTTTATAAAAATCAGAAGGCAATACTTCAACAATATGTGTATTGTCAAAGCTATCAAATTCATAAGTACATTTTATGGTTGGAAATAAATTAATTAATTCGTTTAATTTATTTTTTACAAAATCTATTGATGTCATATACTGTATATATTTTTAAGTGTTCTATTTATTTTTAATGCTAAATTATAAGCATTATTGCAGTCTATCTCTAAAATTACTAACTGTTTGTAATCGGCATTTTTTCTTAAGTCTTTAATATTTCTAAACTGATTTCTGAAAGTCCTAATATCAATTTCATGATTTTTTAAATCATTAGTTAAAATACTTAACAAGTAATTATGAGAGCCAGCTTGGTTAATATTTTGACCGTTGTCAAATGTATTTTCATCTTCATTTTGTATATTAAATAAAATATGTCTCATTAATTGAATGCAACTGTAATAAGAACAATGTACACTTGAAGCAAATAAATTTTCATTCTTTAAAAATTCAGAAGCTTCTATACTTTCCTTTGACTTATTTAGTAATATCGTCATACTATTGTAGTTTGCAAAAGTAATGAATATTTAACAAATATATACCTATTTTATTATAAAAATTAGATTCAACTAGTTAATGAAAATATAACATTTTGTTTTCCACCCACACAAAGATAATCCATTATCTAAAAAATACCTCAATAAAACTTTTTACAAAATTTTAAAAGCAATTTCTACCAACATACATTCTGAAAAACAAAAAATCAAATCTTTTCGGCAACAAAACAGTAAACAACATTTGCATTGTTACACGCCTTTCATTTTTTAAATACATTAGTTGATCATATTTAAGTTAAAATCCATTAGTTTTGCGAATAAATGAACCAAACTTTAGAAAAAAATATTTCCATTTATAGTATCCTATTCATCCATTTTTTATTTGCTTGGAAATACTTGCAAAGGCTCACTGAATATGGTTTTTTGTTAGCATTGCTTAGCAGTATTTTTCTTCTTTTTATATTAAAACTCAATATCACTTTTCGTAAACCTAAAGTTATAAAATGGCTGATTCTTCTCCTGTTTGGAGTGGGTTTTATGGCTGTATGGATTGTTTTTGTTAAAACGGATTTAAACGCACTAAAGGTGGATAGATGGAGCGTTATTTCATCGTTTTGGGATGCTTTTTTCAATGGGCATTATCCTTATTTTGCTAGCTCTCATCTTAACAATCCGCCTGGGCCAATGCCTTTTTATTTCATTATTTTCTTGCCATTTTACTTGTTAAAAGCTTATGCCTTTGCCCCACTTGTGGGTGTGGCGATATTATCAATATTTTGTTTTAAAAATGACTGGGGTTATTTGCTGCATTTAAAAATGTTGGTTTTTATGTTCTGTTCATTCTATTTTATTTGGGAAACATTGGTGGGTAGCACCGTATTGTTAAACTCAGTTTTAGGGCTTTTGGTTTTCATTTCGGTACAAAATAGTTTTCAAAAACAAACTAAAAATATTTTAATAGCTGGTGTTTCATTGGGAATAATTCTTTCCACAAGAATGGTTTTTGTATTGCCGTTTATTGTATTTTTTGCTTCTTATTTTTTCTCAAAACAATTTAATCTAAAACAGTTTTTGATTTTTTCTATGGCCGTAATATTTAGTTTTTGCATTAGTTTCCTGCCTTTTGTTTTGCCTTTTTACAATAATTTTTTCAAAATGAATCCTTTTATCATTCAATCAGGATTTTTAATGCCTTCTTATTTCACATTACTTTTTGCCATCATTGCTTTTATAATGGGTGCTTTTTGGGGCAGAAAAACAGCTTTGGTTTTTTTAGCAGGCCTGTCTTTGTTTTCAAGCATTGTAATTTATTTTGTTTATCATTTAATAACAGATGGCCCCCGAATGGCCTACATAGAAAGCGGTGCAGACATTTCTTATTTCATTTTTTGCATTCCTTTTTTCCTTTATTCTTATTTTCAAGCAACAAAAACAAACTTTCCCCTAAATAATTAATATTTTTGCACCATGATTCTTTTAGACATAAAAAATAAAATTGCCACCATAACGCTGAATCGTCCCGAAAAGAGAAATGCACTTGACGATAAAATGGCAAAACAACTTTTGGGGCATTTAGAATCTTTGAAAAACAACCCCGATTGCAAAATTGTAATAATAAAAGCAAATGGCGAAGCATTTTGCGCTGGTGCCGATTTAGAATATTTGAAAAAACTTCAAAACAACAGCTATGAAGAAAACTTAGAAGATTCGATGGCTTTGATGCAATTGTTTCAAACATTGAACAGTTTTCCTAAAATAACAATCGCCCAAGTGCAAGGCGCAGCTTTTGCAGGCGGATGTGGTTTGGCTACCTTGTGCGATTTTGTGTTTGCTACCCCCGAAGCCAAATTTGCATACACAGAAGTGAAAATTGGATTTATTCCTGCAATTGTATCCGTTTTTTTAGGCCCTAAAATTGGGAGCAACAAAGCCAAAGAAATGCTTTTGACTGGTGCTATTTATTCGGCAGAAAACACATTGAAATTAAACCTTATTAATCAAATTTTTGATAAAGAATTGATAGAAAGCCAAGTGTTGCAATTTGCAGAAAACTTGGTGGAATCTGTTTCCTATCAATCCGTTGCCCTCACCAAACAATTGCTGCTTGAAATAGACAACAAACCGCTTAAAGAACAATTGGAACTTGCGGCTCAATTTAATGCAAAAGCCAGAGCAACAGAAGACTGCAAGCAAGGCATCGCTGCTTTTTTGAACAAAGAAAAAATAAAATGGAACTAAGCAAACTGCATTGGATAGACACACACACGCATCTTTTTGATGAGGAATTTCTTGAAGACATAGAAACAGTTATTGAACGCAGCATTCTTTTGGGCGTGGATAAAATGATGTTGCCCAACATAGACCTAGAGACCATTGAACTAACAAAAGCATTGGCCTTAAAGTATCCCGAGAATTGCTTTGCTATGATGGGGATTCACCCATGCTCGGTTTCGGAACACTATAAACTGCATTTAGACCAAATAGAAAAAGAGCTGTTTTCCGACTTTAAATATTATGGAGTTGGCGAAATAGGCATTGATTTGCATTGGGACAAAACCACAGAAAACATACAAAACAGAGTTTTTATAAAGCAGTGTGAATGGGCCGCAGAACTGAATTTGCCCGTTTCCATACACACACGAAATGCCACCCACCAAACCATACAATTGGTAAAGAAAATGGACAAAAAACCAAGTGGTGTTTTTCATTGTTTTTCTGGTTCGATAGAGGAGGCTAAAGAAATTATTGACCTAGGGTTTTATTTGGGTATTGGCGGTGTTGTTACTTATAAAAACAGTACACTTGGCGACATTGTTAAAGAAATAGGATTGCAACATTTGGTGCTTGAAACAGACTCGCCCTATCTGCCGCCCACTCCCCACCGAGGCAAAAGAAATGAAAGCAGCTACATCCCTTTGATTGGCGAGAAACTATCTTTTGTTTTTGAAACAACGATAGAAAACATTGCAGAAACAACTACAAAAAACGCAAGGGCGGTTTTTGGGATATAATGAGAGATTAGGACAAGCTAAAAAGCAAAGCCTACATAAAACACCAAGCAATTTCTTATATCCTTAAAATAGCCAGAATACCTTTCGCCATTGGGCAATGAAGTGCTATACATTTGAAAAGTAATCACCGAATTTTAAATATTTTCTGATGCCCTTAAATTCCTAAAACCATAAACAGGCATTTATTATTTATCATGGTTTTAAATTTCACTTGAACAAAAGGACTCAGCTTAAAGTAATGGTTTGCTTGGTAATTAAATTCAATAGAGTCGGATGGCATTGCGTTGTTATCTCTAAAAATATGGGTTTCATTTATTACAAGATTAAAAACAACGCCTGTGCCTAAAATGGGTCGTTTGGTGCCAAAGCATTGAAATTATAATCAGTTCCAGTTTTCACTTTTGGCAGATAATTATATTGAAAGGCAATGCCGCAATAATGTTTTGGCATTGTTAAACCAATTTTACCACCTATAGATTTAGGAGCGTTTTTATTATAAGTACCAAATGGAGAAAACTCGTTTTTACCATATTTATAATTGATTACAGAAACAGAAAACATAGGCTCAAATGTTATAAAATTTTTTGATTCTGATTGGGCATTTATTGCAATTGGAGCAAATATTAATGCCATTTAAACTAATTGTTTTTTAGTCATATTGTTTTTAATTTATTTTTTCTGCAATTAATAGTTCATCTAAATACCCTTGCGCTTTTTTAGGACCCCTGCTTTCAAAAACTTTGTATTTTACAAATAGTTTGTTCTTTTCCCTTACAAATAAGGCATCTTTAATTTGATAGCGAACCCCCTTTTCATCAATTACATCAGGGAAGCTAAAAGTTTTTGCACTTTTGTAACCACCGCCTATTACTCTAATTTTATCTTCTTTGTTCCATTTATTATATAATCCAAACATACTAAAAGTGTATTTTGTATGTAATCCAACCCCGTCATTTTCAAAAGAATCCCTAAATCTTATAAACAAATGCATGGTATCAATTGGGTTGCTTTTCAAATATCCAATATAATTTCCTGTAAACAAAGGAGTATATGCGTCTTCTTGAACTACTATTTGATGAATTGTGGTGTCAAAATGTATTATATTGCCGTTGCAAGTATTAGGATTTCTTTTGCCAATCAACAGTAAATTAAATTTCATTGGTTTATTAAACCACATTTTAAAAGATTTTGTTGTTCTAACAAAACTAGGGTCACCTTCAATTAACCATTTGTATTCATCAAAATTGTTGATTGATTCAAAATAATTATCA
>Ga0105051_10004812_pt1 | contig 15447 bp, 18 predicted proteins | sample FRY02_FD_78383 | JGI IMG/M metagenome (GOLD analysis project Ga0105051, IMG submission 78383) | Freshwater microbial communities from Lake Fryxell liftoff mats and glacier meltwater in Antarctica - FRY-02 (megahit assembly) | ecosystem: Environmental > Aquatic > Freshwater > Ice > Glacier... | reverse complement strand
TTTATATAGAATTGAAATAATTTTGAACTTATTATAGACTGATTTATGGAGTTGAATAGCATTGTCAAGATGAAGGTTGAACGTAACATTTTACTTGAAATTGCTACTTCAGAGCCTACCAAACTAATCGTTTGGATGGTTATTAGAACAATTAAGTAATTTTTATTATTTTAATGAAGAGATTTTTTCTAGTCTAAGTTCAAATTGAGAAATCCAAAATTTCGTTAAAAATTAATGGTTTATCGAAAGTTGTCGATTGCGTAAAAATTATCGCATCTTATAAAAAGTATCAGTTCAAGAAGATATTTTGTGAAACGAATAGCGATTACTGGAGTTGGATTAGCGATACTAACAAATATATCCTTCGGGGCTTTATTAAATGCCTCAAGCCAACAATTAATATTAGTTTTATTTGAGTAGATTTTAGAGATGTTAACTATTTAAACAATGCCATACTAATAAAGGATACCGAAATTTCGGCCATCTGCGATGTTGATGCTTCTAGAATAGACCCATCCTTAAAAATGATTGATAAGTCAGGATTTAAAAAACCGAAAGTATGTGGTAATTCTGATTATGACCACAGAAATTTATTAGAATTAAAAAAAGTTTATGCAGCTGTGATATCAACACCCTGGCTTTGGCATACAAGAATGGCTGTTCACTTCATGAAAGCTGGTAAATATACTGGATCAGAGGTTTTACTGCCAATACTCTAGAAGAATGTTGGGATTTGGTAAATACGCATAAAGAAACAGGTACACACCTTACGATTCTTGAAAATGTAAATTATCGTAGAGATGTATTGGCAGTACCCAATATGGTAAAGTAAAATGTTTTCGGAGAGTTGGTTCATTTTAAATGTGGCTACCAACACGATTTGAGAGGGGTAAAGTTTAATGACGGAAAAACGGCTTACGGTAAAGGCGTTGAATTTGGTGAAAAGGGTATTTCTGACTCTAAATGGAGAACACAACATTCACTTTTGCGCAACGCCGATGTATATCCAACGCATGGCGCTGGCTCAATTGCTGGGATATGGGATATCAATTATAAAATGGCTAAAGAAAAAATTGCTCCTCCCACGGATGCTATTGACGCAGCCGCTTGGACCGTTATCACGTCACTATCGGAAGTATCTATAGAAAATAATGGTGAACCTCAAAATTTTCTAGATTTCACAAGAGTTTTGTGGTTGAAAAGAAAACCTTATAATTGGATGAAAGACATGTTTTAAACAATTATTAAAGTTTTAAATTTTTGTTGAATAGACTTTGAGAAAATAAATTTAAATGGGGCGTTTTATCAATACTTAATCTAAATATTTTTCGTAAAACCCCTTTTTACTAAATCCGTTTGTAATATAATTTCTTCTAATAAAATAGGTTGATTTTCTTTTCTATCTTTTATCTCTTTATACAATTGTTTAAAAGCGGTTGTGCCCATCAAATAACCAGGATGGTCTATCGTGGTTAAACTAGGAGAAACCACTTCGGACATCTGCCAATTGCTAAATCCAACAATAGCAATGGTGTCGGGTAACTTAACATTTTGCCTATTCAATTCAGTTATCGCCCCAATGGCAATTAAATCGTTGGTGATAAAAATCCCATCAACATCCTCGTGATCTTTTAGAAGCTGTTGTACATTAAAAATGCCTTCTTCAAAGCTTTTATCATCACATTCACAATGATATACCAAAGTGGGGTCAAAAGGAATATGATTGTCTGATAATGCCTTTTTGTAGCCTAAAAATCGGTCGATAGCATTTTGTGGTAAAAATGGGCCTCTAAAATGTGCAATTTTTTAACAACCTGTATCGATAAGATGCTGGGTACATCATAAGCCGCTTTTTTGTCGTTAATAATTACCTTGGAACATCGCACTAATTTCGCAATTTTATCGAACATGACTAAAGGCTTATCCTGTACTATTACCTCGTTTAAATGCTTGTATTCTGCGGTGCTATTTGCCATGGAAATTAATATTCCATCCACTAGCTGACTCAGTAATAAATCTATTTGTTTTTTTTCTAATTCGTACGATTCATTCGATTGTAAAATAATGACCAAATAGCCATTTTTTTCGGCTTGGGAAACGATACCTTTTATAACACTAGAAAAAAAGTGATGTACAATTTTAGGTATAATTAAACCTACGGTTTTAGATTCTTTATTTTTAAGATTAACAGCAAAAGTATTAGGCTTATAATCCAATGTTTTTGCCAATTCGAGTACTAGATTTTTTGTTTTTTTACTTACATCCGGGTAATCTTTTAAGGCTTTTGAAACGGTAGAAACAGAAATACGTAGTTGCTAGGCTATTTGTTTCAGAGTTGCAGGTTTCACAAAATGAGAATAATGCTACGTATCAAATGTAAAAAAAGAAAGCATAAATAATATAAAGAAGGTAAAAAATAGTGCTATAGCAAAATAGAATATTGAAATGAAAGTAAAAGAAAAATAAGTTTTGGATAGCAATCCTCAAAAGAAATCATGAGTCAGAGGTGGATAGTTAATTCGATAGTAATTACTACTTATAATTTGTAAATTTACTCATTCTGTAAAATAAAAATATGAAAAGGCAATTAGTATATTATTTTTTTATTGTGATTTTAATTTTATTTACGATACAATGTAAAGAAAGTTTGAAACAGGCTGAAACTGAAAATAGTTCAGAATTAGATAAGGAAAAAGTAGAAAATAATTTAGACAGTACGACTTTAATAATTGATAAACCAAGTGATATTAGTATTCCCGAAGGCATGGTTTGGATACCCGGCGGTACTTTTCAACAAGGAGCTGTTATTCAAGATAAAATGGCTATGCCCCACGAAAAACCGGAACATTTGGTGGGTGTTGATGGTTTTTTTATGGATATGACAGAAGTTACCAATGCACAATTTTCAAAATTCGTTAAAGAAACTAGATATATAACCATTGCAGAGCGCGCTATTGATTGGGAGGAAATGAAAAAACAATTACCCGAAGGCACTCCTAAACCAAATGATACTATTTTGCAACCCGGCGCTTTAGTGTTTAAAAAGACAAAAAGCTCAGTTCCTAATTTATACGATTTTTCGCAATGGTGGGAATGGAAAATAGGCGCGAATTGGGATCACCCGAATGGACCTAAAAGTACTATTATTGGGAAAGAAAATGATCCGGTTGTACAAATTTCTTTTGAAGATGCCTTAGCCTATTGTAATTGGGCGGGCAGAAGATTACCAACTGAAGCGGAGTGGGAGCGTGCAGCACGAGGCAATCAAGATAAAAAAATTTACTCATGGGGTGATGATGTTTCTGTATTAAATACAAAGGCCAATACCTGGGAAGGAGAGTTCCCCGTTACCAATACAAAAGCAGACGGTTTTGAAAGACGAGCAAAAGTAAAGTCGTACCCACCCAACGATTTTGGATTGTATGATATCGCAGGTAACGTTTGGGAATGGACTTCTGATTGGTACAGTACCAAATATTACAGTAATCTATTAGGTTTAAACTCCCCCATAATAAACCCCAAAGGGCCAGAAGTGGCTTATAATCCTAATAACCCGTATGTTCAAGAAAAAGTAATCAAAGGCGGTTCTTTTTTATGTAGTGATTCGTATTGTGCAAGTTACCGCATTTCGTCGCGAATGCAAACAAGTCCCGATTCTGCCTCAGAACATGTTGGATTTAGAACGGTTTTATCCTTGGATATGTTATCAGAAAAAAAATAGAACTATCAAAAGCAGCGGTAATAAAAAATCAATACCTCTATAACAACTTTTGATAACTTTTAGGCTATTTTTTTTTGTAAAAAAACTACTTTTGAAGTATTAAAATGAAGAATTAGATTATGTCAGACAAAATTGAAAGAATAAAAACATTAATTATCGGATCAGGACCAGCGGGTTATACAGCTGCCATATACGCAGCAAGAGCAGATTTAAAACCTGTAGTTTATACAGGAATGGAGCCAGGAGGGCAATTAACGACCACTACCGAAGTCGATAATTTCCCAGGCTATCCTGACGGTATTGATGGACCGACGATGATGGTGCAAATGCAACATCAGGCACAACGTTTTGGTACCGAAGTAAGAATAGGAATGATAACTGCTGTTACTTTAAGCAAAGAAGTGGGCGGTATTCATAAGGCTACAGTGGATAACAATAAAGAAATTGAAGCTGAAACTGTTATTATTTCAACAGGTGCAACAGCAAAATATTTAAATATACCTAGCGAAAAAAAATTGCGTGGTGGTGGGGTTTCGGCCTGCGCGGTTTGCGACGGATTTTTTTATAAAGGCCAAGATGTTGCTATTGTTGGTGCTGGTGATACGGCTGCGGAAGAAGCATCATACCTTGCTAATATTTGTAAAAGTGTTACCATGCTAGTTCGTAAAGACGAAATGAGAGCATCAAAAGCGATGCAACACAGAGTCAGTAACTTAAAAAATATTACGATTCGTTTTAATACAGAAGTAGATGAGGTTTTAGGTGATCAAGTGGTGGAAGGTCTAAGAATGGTCAATAATGTTACTGGGGAGAAAAGCGAAATAGCCATTACAGGTTTATTTATTGCCATTGGCCACACGCCAAATACAGATATTTTTAAAGGTCAACTTGATATGGATGAAACAGGGTATTTAATCACCAAAGGGAAAACTACCAAAACCAATCTGCCCGGCGTTTTTGCATGTGGAGATTCTCAAGATAAAGAATATCGTCAAGCTATTACCGCTGCGGGAACAGGTTGCATGGCAGCCTTAGATGCAGAAAGGTATCTTGCCACTATTGAAACACCGGTTTCAGTATTTTAAAAATATAAGGGCTTTCTAGAATAATTTTAGAAAGCTTTTTTTATTTAAGAGATGCTCAGAGGTCTTAGGTCTTGGAAATGTAATTTAAATAGACTTCTAAATCTTTTGAGTTGGCGAGAGTACAAATATTGCGATCATTTTTATTTGGATTTTAGAGGATTTTTTGAAATTTTCACTCGTTAAAATATTTTCAATTTTCAAATGCATTAAGCACCTCACAAAGTCTATTTATATCATTTTTGGTATGTGCAGCGGTGAGTACAATTCTACTCATAAGATTTGCATCTTCATTTGGATACCGAAAGCTAGTCACTAGAATTTTATTTTTTTCAAGGTAAACTGTTAAGTTTTCATTCACAAAACTAAAGGCTGGATGCCCTTCCATATATTTGAATTTTAAATTGGTATTCAAATTCGTTTTAAAATATTCAATATTGTCTTGTAAAAGTTGTCTCTTCTCAGTATAAATTTTTTTACCGGCAACTAAAGTGCCTAGACTCGCGGGGTTAGCAGGACTAGCGCCTCCGAAAAAATCGGTTTGCATTAAATTTTTAATTCTTTCTTTGGTGCCAAAAATAGCACCAGTTTGTATGCCGTATCCTTTACCAAGGGAGCAACTAACAATTAATTCTTTCGGATCTAAGTGTCGTATATACCGAAATACTCCTCCGCCATTTTCACCGACGACACCAATTCCGTGAGAATCATCGACTACTAAAATAATCGAGGCTAAAGGAAGCATTTTCAAACCTTCAAAAAAGGGATAATTTGCTCCTGAAAAATCAATAGCATCTAAAAAAACTACAGGCACAGTTCTTTTATTTTCGCCTAAATAGTGTCTCACTGCAAGGTTTAAGGCACTAAAGGTAATGTAGGTTTTATTTTTTTGTTCTGGTGTGTCTGTTCTGTACAGTGCGGAATGGGTATTTGGCGCATAAAAGAAACTGTGTTTTTCTTTAGCTAAATTTTGAGCTAAAAACTGACCCGCCAAATAGCCCGATGATAAAGTTAAACAGGCTTCACTGCCCACTAAATTTGCCAAATAGTTTTCCGCCTTTTCAAAAATTGAAATCTGAATATTCGATTTTCTTGAAGCACCATAATTGGTGCCGTATTTTTGAATAGCATCCATGAATAGTTGTTTGAAACCCTCATCGGTTTGAAGTCCTAAATACGCAGTACCCCCAAAATAGAGATATTTACTATTGTTTATTGTAATTTCTCTACCTGGAAAACCATCAACTTCAACTGTCATTTTAATCTCATCTAAGGGTTACACCGGTGCCACCAAGAGTTGGGAAGATAAGCTTTGCATCCTTCTTAATAATCACGCCATCGGCTATATCTTCTTTTAAAAGTAAGGCGCCATCCATATCAACATAATCTAATTGCGGTAATAATTGTGCAATGGCCGATATACCAACTGTAGATTCCGTCATGCAGCCTACCATTACTTTAAGACCTAGATTTTTCGCTTCTTTAATCATACGAAGTGCAGGAGTAAGTCCGCCACATTTGGTCAGTTTTATATTGATGCCACTAAAATGAAGCGCGCATTTTTCAACATCGGTTTCTACAATACAACTTTCATCAGCCATAATGGGTAATATGCTGTGGTGCATTATCTGTTTCATACCTTCCCAATTAACAGCATTTAAAGGTTGTTCTAAAAACTCTACTCCTAAAGCTTTTAATTGAGGGGCATTATAAATGGTTTCTTCGGCGGTCCAAGCACAATTAGCATCAATCCTAAAAATAGCATCGCTGTGTTTTCTAAGTTCTTTTACAATAGCCACGTCTTCATCAGTACCTAATTTTATTTTATAAATAGGCCAAGGAGTTTCTTGCATTTTTGCCACCATTTTTTCAATGCTAGCAATGCCAACAGTATAGTTGGTTGTGGGATATTTATCGATTGTTGTGCCCCAAATTTCATATAATGGTTTGCCTAATATTTTTCCATATAAATCATGCGCTGCTATGTCTAAAGCACAAATTGCAAAGTTAGATAAGCCTTTCTCTATCAAAAACTGATGGAATATTTCAGGTTTTGTAAAATTAAAAGTTTCTATTTCTTTTCTTATGCCATTAATTTCTGCCAACATACTTTCTATGGTAATGTTGTAATAAGGGTTTGCGGTAGCTTCACCATAACCCGTTTTTCCATCTAAAAAAAGACCAACGATTAAACTGTCTTGAAAATCTCTCGATTCTCTAGAAATATTAAAGGTGTGTTTTAAAGGTAAAATATATTTTTTAAGGCTTATAATCATGCTACACAATATTGTACTAAAGTAGCTAATCTATAAAGATAATAAAAATCAAAAGCCTCTGAAAGTTCAGCTGCTTTTAAGTTTATTGTTAAGATTATGTCAGTTATTATAGGTAACACTACCTGAAACACTCTTTTTTGTACTAATTTTTGCTTTCCCTGAGTAGGATATATTTCCAGCACTATTTGCATCGGCCTTCAAAGTTTCGCTAACATTAAGCTTGATATTTGCACCACTACTGGCTTGTGCATTGGATCTCTCTGATTTTAAATCCGATGCGTTTATGTATGCACCGCTGCTCGCTTCAATATTCATATTTTTTGTGGTTCCAGTGAGTTTAATGTTAGCACCGCTACTTGCAGCAACGTCAATATTCTCGGTAAAAATTTTAGCAGATAAAACTGCACCGCTACTCGTCTCTAACTTTAATTTTTTCGTTAAAATTGTACTTTCAGCTTTTAATTTTGCACCACTTGAGCTTTTTAGACTCATAATTTTAGGTAAGAAAACATAGATATTTTTTGTGGCATTACCAATATTTTTTATGGCATATATTTTTAAAACATCATTTTCAATATTGGTGCCTATTAAGTCAATAATGTTTTCATCGGCTTCCACTTTAATTTTAAAATCATCAGCTTGGGTTACGAAAACGTTTAAACCTTCTGATGCCGCCACTGTTGTAAAACTTTCAATTATTATTCTGTTTTGTGATGTTAGGTTTCCATTCCCTTTTTCTCCGTTACTAAAATCTAATCCGCAAGATGATAATAATAGACTTAATGTTAAAGCAATGGCAATTTTTACTAGTGTTGTCATATTCTTGGTTTTTAAGTTTGATGTAAATTTGTTGTCATTTGTTTATTATTGGCACTAATTATGACTCAATTGTCGGTATTAATGCTTGACTTGTTGTTATGAGTCAAAAGTCGAAGGTCGAAAGACGAAACTTTTTTTGTTTTGCGCTTTGCACTGATCGCCAATAATACAAAAGTTATAATTTGTATTCATCATTGATTGTAATTCCTTATAGTTCAATAGCTATATAGAAAGTTTAAGTTACGCACGAATAACAATCAATGAGCAACAATCAACGATTTTCAACATCAATATCAATTCCGTTTTTGTCAATTTTAATTTTTCCTTTTTCGCCGTTATCGTTGATGTTAATATCAATGCCGTTGGCATTTATTTTTATACGATTATTGTCATCAGAAATATTGAATTCTTTTTTTGGACAATTGGTACAGATTAAATTATCGTTAGTACTTATTTTATAGGTGAAATCCGAAATTTGGGAATCATCTGGATAGTCATCTCTTTGTACATCTAATTTCCACCAATCATCGTCAAAGCCTGCATATTGAAGCTGTTTTCCTTTAGGAACGAAAACAATAACTTTTACTTCCTGATTTTTAAATTTATTATTTCGGTCTGTGGTTAAAAAGTCATTTAAATTGATAGTATTACCAATAATAGTATAACCATAAGTTATTTTTTCTGCGGTTTCTCGGGCGTTTGAAAAGGTATTTCCGTTGGCGTTTTTTTGTATTTCTATTCTCACTAAAGAATCAGTAGAAGTTTTGAACTTAAAACGCACATCGTTTGACACCAATATTTCATTTCCATTATCATCAAAACTGATAATTAAATCGCCTAAATTCATTTTTTTTCTTTTCCAATACACATCGTTAGAGATAAGTGCGATATTTAAGGTATCCAACTCGTTTTCTACAAAGTGTTCATTTGTAACCACAGACGTATCCCAAAAAGCTCTCGAAGTGGCTTGCTGAACACCTAAAACTATAATGGATATTAATGAAATCAACCAAACACCTAATAAAGTAAATTTAGCAATTGAACCTATGGATTTTAAATTAGTAACTAAAATTTTTAATCCTAAATACATCAAAAAGAAAAACGGAATAGCGGTTAAAAAGAAGGAGAAAATGGCAACAATCCATTTTGGAGTATCCGTGGCGTCAACCAACTCATATAAATTTAGTGGTCCTAAGTGAACGCTATCAAAAATACCTACGGTAAATAAGCCAACCAAAAGTGCAATTAAACCAGCGCCACCCGCTAGTATGAGTAGAATTCCAATAAATTTTCCAAAAATTTTAAAGAAAAATAAGATAATATCGCCAATTGTATCAAAAAAAGTTTTACCGCTACTTTTAACTTTATTGCCTACTTTCTCGTAATCTACATTTTTAACTCGGTCTGCAACATCGTCAAAGCCTTCTTTTACTTTACGCTCAATGTTGCTAATGTTTACGTCTTCGCCCCGCATATCTAATTTTTGCGATGTTGTTTTGGCTTCTGGGATTAAAATCCATAATAAACCGTAAATCAAGATGAAACCTCCCCCTGAGAAAAAGGCTAATCCAATCCAAAGTATTCGAACCCAAAGAGGGTCAACATTCACATAATGCGCAAGTCCTGAAGACACCCCAGCCACATATTTTGTATCAATATCGCGATATAGTTTTTTAACTCTTTTAGGTTCGGCAGTATTACTTTTTGGTTCGTCATCAAAAATATCTTCGTCGACCATGTAATCTTCTGGTTGCCCCATAATGGTGATCACTTCGTCCACTTCCTTTAAAGTAATTACCTGTCTTTCATTCGCTAATTTTTCGTGAAAAAGCTCTGCAATTCTGGCTTCGATATCGGCTAAAATTTCATCACTTCCTGAGGTATTCGCAAAGGAGCGCTTTACCGATTCAAGATATCTTTTCATTCTGTCATAAGCGTTTTCATCAATATGAAAAAGAATATTAGCGAGATTTATATTTACTGTTTTGTTCATCGTTAGTTGTTTTTGTTGTTGGTTACCAAATTTGTTGCACTTCTTAATTCATCCCAAGTGGTATCTAGTTCTTTTAAAAATAGTTTACCTGTTTCGGTTAATGTGTAGTATTTTCTTGGCGGGCCAGAGGTGGACTCTTCCCATCGATAATTTAATAATCCAGCATTTTTTAATCGGGTAAGTAAAGGGTAAATAGTACCTTCTACTACTAGCATTTTAGCGTCTTTAAGCGTGTCTAGAATTTCGGAAGCATATTTATCTTCGCCATTTAAAATAGCGAGGATACAATACTCTAATACCCCTTTACGCATTTGGGCTTTTGTATTTTCTACATTCATAATTTTTTCTTGCTTTTAATGCAGTTGGTAAACTTTACAAAGTTAGTTTGTTCATTGGATAGGATTGGCTGCATAGTTAAACTGTTCGTTTTTTGTTTAAATGATTCTGATGAGGAATACACATTTTTGACTGATTTATTTTGATTGATAAATAAACTCCGATAATTCCTCCATGATTTTTTTAGAAAGAATTCACGATTTTTAAAAACTTTTAAGTAAAAAGTTTTTATACAATTTACCTTATAAATTTTATGGTTAAAGGATAGGCGAATTTTTGTCCGTCATTGGTTTTAATAACTGCCAATATGGTGTAAACAATATTGACGATAAATAGTGCCCCTTGCAACAATCCCGCAATACCAAAAGGGATTAACCAACTTCCAAATTTGAAGTCATTTCTGTCAAAATCAAAATTAAAACTGTTGTATTTATTGAGATTTCCAAAAGAAAAATTTCCAAATTCAAATAGATTAGGCAAAAAACCTATGATAAAAGGAATAGTTATAATGCCTAATATAATAGAATAAAGCAACAAACTAATTTGGAAGTTTAAAACTTGTTTGCCATTGTAGTCCACAAATTTATAGTCATTTCTATTCGCTGTCCAAAGCACCAAGGGCACTATAAAATTGCCAAACGGAATAAAGAACTTTGAAAACGTTGCGGCATGCGTAAGTGCGGATAGGTTTTTTTCGTGTTTGCTTATAGTATCGGTCATAACTTAGTATTTTCTTATGCAAATATATGGCTAAAAAAAGGTACTATGTAACACATAGTACTATAAATTAACATATATTTAACTATGTAAATATTATTAGTTTATAGCGTTTTGGTTTTTTTCCTTGAGTTCTTAAGGGCTGCCGAATAAACTTCCCTTTTCGGATATCGAAATTAAAATTTTATAACTTTAGGCGAAATGATAAGAAATTTCTATTTTGTTATCGAACAATAAATGAAAAGTCCAAAGTACTTCTATATAGCGATGAGTGGTTTTGAAGAAATTTTTTATTTACTTTTATAAAAATTTTAATTCTGTTATGGCAGTTTCCCCAAGTAAGTTCAATACCTTTTCTTTTTTTAAATTACCGTCTGCATGGTGGTGCGGTGTGCGCTTGCGTTCTTTAGATAAAAATAAAGCAGTCGTAACCGTAACGCACAGATGGGTAAATCAGAATCCATTTAATTCTATGTTTTGGGCGGTGCAGGGAATGGCAGCAGAATTAACTACTGGTGCTATGATGATTGACCAAATAAAGGAAAGTGGTCATAAAATATCGATGTTAGTAGCCAATAACAATGCAAATTTTTCTAAAAAGGCAACTGGTAAAATTACGTTTACCTGTCAAGACGGACATTTAATACAAGAAGCAATCGATAAAACGGTAGCTGATGGTGATGGACAGACTATTTGGATGCAATCGGTCGGTGTAAATACAGATGGGGTTGTGGTTTCTATTTTTAATTTCGAATGGTCCATTCGATTAAAATCTTAATTCATGAAAAACGGAATAATAAAGAACATTAAAAAAGAAGTTTTATCAGATAATTGGTACACTTTAAATAAGTTTACTTTTGATTATCAACGGGAAGATGGCTTGTGGGAAGAGCAAAAACGTGAAGTTTATGATTGTGGTGATGCGGCGGCAATACTTTTAATCCATAAAAAAGAGAAATTGGTAGTTTTAACGCGACAGTTCAGAATGCCAACTTACCAAAATGCACATAAATCAGGAATGTTAATCGAAGTTTGCGCAGGACTTTTAGATGGAGATTCCCCTGAAGTTTGTATTAAAAAGGAAGTTTTAGAAGAAACTGGTTATAAAATTGAAAGGGTGAGCAAAGTTTTTGAAAGCTTTATGGTTCCAGGTACAGTAATGCAAAAAATTCATTTTTTTATAGGCTATATTGATGATGCCGTAATAGTTAACGAGGGCGGAGGTGCCGAAGATGAAACAGAAAATATTGAGTTGCTGAATCTCCCATTTGAAACTGCCTTTAAAATGATTGGTTCCGGCGAAATAATTGATGGTAAATCGATTATGCTGCTACAGCATGCAAAAATCCATCAGTTATGTTAGTGAAATGGTGGTTTAGTTAGTGAAATAGTCATTAGTGAAATAGTAGTTAGTGATTTAGTAATTAGGGAGTTAGTTGGTTTAGAAGAATAGACTCCTAAATTTATTTATAAACTCATAAACTTGGCCCTTGAATTAAAGAACATCCAAAACTTTAACTACGTAATATTTTGGTTAAAAAATCTAAATCATAAACTCCTATATCTTTATTTGAACCTTAAACTAGAAACTTGAAAACCGAAAGCTATTCTAATAATTATCCCTTAAGTTTTCAAAAATCGCAAACATTCTTTTTTTCAATTCTGATGTAGGTGTTTTGTAATGATTGTTCATAAAACTGAAAATTAAAACTTTACCTGATTTTGTAAGCAAATAACCACTCAAATTATAATTGTTGCCAAAAGAGCCTGATTTTGCATAGATATAAGGCTTTTCAGCGGCGTCGGAGTTTTGTGATTTTTGAATAGGAAATAAATTGAATAAGCGTTTTCTTGGTTGTTCTGCATACATTTTGTCTAAAATATGAACCAAAGATGCAGGTGAAAATAAATTGTACCGCGATAATCCTGAACCATCAACCCATCTAGGAGCTTCGTTTAAATCTGACAATTGAATATTAAGCATATTTTCTTGCGCTTTTTCAATACTCAAGTTGTCAGATAAGGTAGAACTTGATAATACCAACAATTGTTCGGCTAAAAAATTATCACTTACTTTCATCATTCTTTTGTAAACTGAGTCTGATGCTACGCTATACAAGGTACTTTTTTCTCCCATTGGAAAGGAACTGGTAATCCTTATTTTTTTATTCAATACTTCTTCTAAAAGAGATTTAGTTAACAAACTGTCGGTTATAAAAGGAGTTTCAAGCGTATCCTTTCTTTGAGGGTTGAAATAAAAGGTATTGCTGTAATCCTCGCGCATTTTAGGATAATCAATGGCTGTAACCTTATTGGCAAAATAATCAGGAATTACGTGTAACGAATCGGACTTAAAAATAGAAGCTACATTTCCATATATAGGAAAACTGTTGCGTTCTGGCTGATAGTAAAATTCATAATCTTCCCAAGCCCAACCTGGACCAAAGCGTTCTGATTCAAAATTGTTTAGGTATAAAGCAATGTTTTCATATTTTTTTAAAAATTGTAGCGTGGTACTATCTTTAAAATAGGGGTGCAATAAAGTTGGGTCTCCCGTGCCTTGAATGTATAGCGTGTCTTTAACATCGATATATTTTAATGTAGGAATACGCTCTGGTAATGTTTGTAGCGAGGTATATAAAGTTACAATTTTGGTATTGCTTGCTGGTGTAAAATACTTACGACTGTTAAAACTTATGAGAGTATCTTTTTTTTCTGGGTGATACACCAGAACTCCTAAAAACTGATTTTCAAAAAAAGTATCTTTTAAAAGCTGACTAGATTGTTTTTTTAGTTGCCTATATTTGGTTGATGAACAAGCGGTTAAAAAGCAGACTGCTAATAATATAAGTATCGATTTTTTCATACAAGTGGATGGTCAAAAAGCCTTTGAAATTAATTGTTTCAACTAATTTATGAGCAATTTATCTAAATTTTAACGATTAGAAAGCAATTAGATGTACCTTTTTTTGGTTAACTTAGACGACATCTAATTAATATTTTATTTATTATGGGCGATTCAATGCTTGAGTACACGAAAATGGTACTTAATAAAGTTAGTTTTGATACAATATTATTTTGTAAAGAAGTGAAAAAAGCAATTTTAACATTGTTACCCGAAGAGGTGGAAGAACTAAAAATTTGGCTACAACAATTTATCACTGATAAGCCAGAATTAAAACAAAGTTTAATGTATATAAGCATGTAAAACAAAGCCACCAAAATCGGTGGCTTTGTTGTTTTTTCTTATTTTGTTTTGCCTATGGGACTTATAATTTTTACATCCTGAAAGGCAATAGCGCCTCGGACAATGGCGGAAATAACATCTTTAAGCGCATCTGTAATCTGAATTTTTAATTCGCTTTTGTGGTAAATAATACTTACTTCTCTGGCAGGTGAAGGTGCATTAAAATACTTTAAGTTTTCTTGTTTCTTTTCGTCAAGGTTTAAGGTATTTAAAAATGGCAAGAGGGTCATGCCCATGCCTTCATTCACTAAATTAATTAGGGTTTCAAAACTTCCGCTTTGCAACTGAAAACTTTCTTTATGCTCTTTTTTTGAAGTTTTACATAAGTTTAACACGCCATCTCTAAAGCAATGTCCATCTTGTAATAATAAAATATCATTGATGTCTAAATCATCAGTATTAATTTTATTAACATTACTTAATCGATGATTTTTAGGAATATACCCTACAAAAGGTTCATAATACAAAGGTCGTTCTTTAATGAATTCAATTTCTAAAGGAGTTACTGCAATTGCGGCATCAATATGGCCGTCCTGAATATTACGAATTAAATCATCAGTATTTTGTTCTACAATAATCAAATTAACTTTAGGATATTTTTTAATAAAAGTATTTAAAAACATTGGTAAAAGAGTGGGCATTACGGTAGGTATAATTCCCAAGACAAATTCTCCTCCGATAAAACCTTTTTCTTGATCTACAATATCCTTTATTCTATTGGCCTCATTTACAATATTCTTAGCTTGTGCTACAATTTTTTTACCGACCTCAGTTATTGCTATTGGTTTTTTGCTTCTATCAAAAATTAAAATATCTAATTCATCCTCCAACTTTTGTACTTGCATACTTAAAGTAGGTTGTGTAACAAAACTTTTTTCTGCTGCTAGTGTAAAGTTTTGATACTCTGCAACAGCCAGAACGTATTGTAATTGCGTAATCGTCATCCAATTTTTTTTAGACTATAAAATTATAAAAACTATCTATAATATAGCTGTTTTTTAGGTCTTATATTGGCTAGCTTTTTAAGTTTAAAAATGCTAATTTCCAGATGTGTTTTACTAAAATAAATATGAAACCAATTTTAAAATAGTTTAATTGGTGTTTAATAAATAAATATTGAAAAAGCGCAGAGGAAAACGTTATTTTGGATCTTCTGCACTTTTTACCCCGATTTACTAATTTAAATTCCTCTAAAATCGAATATTATAAGTTAAATCTTCATCTTTTACATCAAAGTTTGCATCTGCAAAATTTGG
>Ga0105051_10004808_pt1 | contig 15450 bp, 15 predicted proteins | sample FRY02_FD_78383 | JGI IMG/M metagenome (GOLD analysis project Ga0105051, IMG submission 78383) | Freshwater microbial communities from Lake Fryxell liftoff mats and glacier meltwater in Antarctica - FRY-02 (megahit assembly) | ecosystem: Environmental > Aquatic > Freshwater > Ice > Glacier... | reverse complement strand
TTTCCTAGGTCCACCAGCTCAAGAGCTTGGGCTTTGAACTCGGCACTGTATCGTTTTCTGGTCGTCACATTCATACTGTCTTATTTTGGTCGGATGTGGTCCAGAATTCTCCCTCACCTCAGAGAGGATCATTTCGGTGGGTCATACGCTTGCCATTGCCGCTGTCCAAGTCATAAGGCCGAATCCAAATATCAAGTGAAGGCCGAGAATGGTGAGGGCAGCCACCTTCATCGTCATTTTTCTGTTCCGATAGGGAATGCCATTCACAACAATTAAGAGAACGCAGCCATAGAGCAGTCCCGCGTAGATCGCGAAAATCGTATTCTCCGAAGAAAGCGCTGATCCGCCGCCAAGTCCCTCCCAAATCGCCAAGTATGCAACCCCAATCGCCGTTGCGAGCGCGATTAGAGAAATAGAGATTCGGAGCAATGCCATTTTCTTGCCAGAACGTCTAAGTGATGGCACCGCTACCAGCGGGAGCCGATGTGGAAACGGGGGTAAATGGTGAAGTCACGCAAGACTCCGCCGACAAAGGGGCTGGTAGCGGTTGTCCATCCACGTCTTGTTCTGCATTCGGTTTATTTGCGCTTTCGCCTGAAGACCCCGACCGCACCCAATAGTGTCAGAAGCAGTGCACTAGGCTCAGGAACTAGCGCCACTTCATTAAGTTGAAACGAGAACGGGCTAGCATCTGGTGTAATGCTGATAGTCACGCTGTTTATATTTTCAAGCGATCCCGCAGCCATGTTGGCAAAAGAGTATTCCAATACACCAGCGGAGTTGATGGGAACTTGGACCACGCTATTAGTGTCCGAGGAATCAAGAAAGATTTCCAGTATGCCGCTTCCTGAAACGGCACTAAAGTCTAGAAGAAAGGAGTCGGACCCCAATAGGCTGAATCTTCCTTCGCTACGTGAGTAGCTCAAGAAGAGGGCAAACGGCCGGCCTGCAGGGATGATCTCACGAACGTTATACTCGACGAAGCCGCTCCCCAGCGTCAAGACGGCACTCCAGTCGCCAAGGCCCGATCCCTCTGCACGGCGAGTGTTGACAATGGTTTCTGCGATAAGGTCCTGACTGGTTCGTGCTCCATCCTCGGCAAGGGAAAAAGGTCCCTCGACAAAGGAATCGATTACGATGGTGGCTGCGTGACTAGCTGGACCTAGGGTCGCCGAGACTCCCGCCAAAGCGATTGATTTAATTATAGATTTCATTGAGTCAGGGTGTTGGGACTGTTGTTCTAAAGCTCTCGGTTTCGAGGAAGACACCAGAATCGAGGATTCCATCGTCGACATCACCAATTATGATCCGGACATTGTGGGTTGACTGCGGCTCAACAAAAACATGAGCACGAAGTCGAATTGTAATTCCGTCATACTCGAGTTGGTTGGTTAAACTATCCGCCGGATCGATATCCTCGTCGTCTCCCATAAAGAGGTGACGACTCTCGTTTAGGTTGATTGTGTTGACGGCGAATATGTCGGCGCAGCCAGGTGATCGCGTCACTACCGCCCCATCGACAATAATCATATAGGAATCATTGAAAATTCCGACGTATTCGTCGTACTCTTCCGAGCCAAATTGATATTCGATCTCAAGCTGCCCATTCTCACAGAAAACCTCGGCTTCGAGGATCGTAGCATCTTGGGTCTGGGTGCCTGCTACCCAGTTCTCAAGGTCAAAATCACCACGGGCGGAAAGCTGCAATCCCTTCTCGTCTTGGTCGCGGCTGTTGTAGAAACCTGTATCGCCATCGTCCCAGATGCCAAAGTCCCCGGTTGTAAGTAGAACGCCGGAATCAATCTGCCATTGGCTCAAAGAAGAGGGCACGAACGACTGACCGTTCTGAAAAATGCCCGATGAAACCTCTCGTCCTATGAATCGTAGATTGGACAGCGAAAGACTTTGTTCATCGGTTATCTCCGCAAAAAGGTCGCCAACAAAATCCGCCGTTGCGGAACTCCTTACCTCAACCCGAAAGTAGTGGTGATAGCTCTCAACTGAAGCGGCGTCTACAGCAACAACCTTGATGGTGTAAGTTCCCGCGCCCCAACCAGTCGTGTTGATGGTCAGATCATCGAATGGCGCGGATGAATCCTCCGCAATGACTTCCTCTGGTTCGTCAACGTCATTGGAAGAAACCTCAGGAATGATGAATCGAGAGGCACGAACCGAAGTGATGTCTCCGAAGCCATCCGCATCGGTTGGCTGGTCATACTCGATATCGAATGAATCACCTTCGACCACGCTCAAATTTGTCGCAGGTGCGGTGACAGTAAGGTTGGGACGGGCATTTCCGCCCGTTACCGTGACGGCATATGGGGCAGTATCTGTGAACGCTCCAGTCGAGTCGTAAGCCCGGACCACAATAGAGTGTGCCCCGCGAAGGAGCCTTACAATCTCACCCTGAAGATTGAGGACATTGTCTTCAAACTCTTCCTGAGTAGCGGTTGCGATCAACTGGCCGTTGTCGTAAAACTCGACGCGGCGCACTGTATCGCCTGGATCCAGATTAAAACTGCCATCCAATCGGATCGAGGAAGATGAAGATGTTGGGCCGCTGACAATCGAGATAGTCGGGGCCTGCTTCTGGGCAATCGTGATACGGCGGATCGCGCTGGCGATGACGGCACCGTTCGAATCCACGACCGCTGCCTGCACTTCGTAGTCACCCTGTGACGAGGGAAGCCAGACGGCACTGCCTCTGAAAAACTTCTCATCGATGCTCTCAGCCGGAATCTGGCGTTCTCCGAAGGCCGTGATCGAGCCGATGAGGGTCCAAGGGTCGCCAGTGTTGTAGTCCCTCTCGAATATGCGAATCTTCGAGGGGAGGGCAGAGAACTGGTTCAGATCGAAGGCGAAGCATACGCCGTCAATCTGGTTGATCGTGTCGTCTTGCTGAGGCTCGACTAGGAATCCCCCGTTATTAGGGTCCACGGATGCGCGAATCCGGTAGAACATCTTGTCAGAGGTGCTCATGAAGCCGTAGGTTAGCCTCGACCCGGTGCCCGCAGCCTCCAAGCCTGTCCAAACCCAAGTCTGCAGATCAACGCTGCAATCAACTTGGTAAAAATAGTTCAGGGAAGTGTTCCAGCTTAGCTCATGGTTGGTCTTATCACCCACAATGCTTGGCTCCATCGGCACTTGAGCATGGGCCAAGGAACCGCAGAGGCAGAACGCCAAAATGAGAATGAGGCGGCTCACTGGGCACCTCCTTTCGGTCCGACGGTGTTCTCTTCATCGCGATCAACCTTCCAGAAGTGCAGGACGACGTCCTCCGGCACCAGAGGATTGGCGCGAAGCGCAGCTTCGCGCTCCTTCCTCCGCTGTTCGCGGAGGTTGTAGGCCTGCCTCAAACGGGCGTAGTCGCTGCGATAGAGTTCGTGCAGCGCGGTGATGCCTTCGTAGGCTTCCGCGTCGGTCAAATCACCCTGTGTGATCCGATAGGTTCCCGGCTCCGCCGGGAGATCTCCGGGAATACGAAAGGGAGATTCCGCTGGAAGGTGCTCGGAGCTCATTCTTCCGGCCATCAGGAGAGAGACGAAACGCTTGTCGCCCTTCTCGCACTCCGCGAATCCGGTAAGCAGCATCCAATCAGCATTCGACCATGCCTGATACTCGGTCCCCTCATGCCACCAGCGAAGGAACGTCGCCCGACCGTCAACAACGGTGGCAGAGATGAAAAGGTGAGTAGTCTTCGCGGCCTCCTCAAGCCACTGCTGCACCGCCGGAGAGTTGCGAAAAGCATCAATCTCTTCCTGACCCAACTCCTGCCGTTCAGGGAGCTTAGGGCGAGGATCAGGTAATCCGGGGTCGGCAATGCGGTGAATGGTCACCTGCCGGTCGGGAAGCTGGACAACCTTCGTCTCCCGAATCTCAACCGGTGGGAGTTCCGGTTTAGGTGTTGGGGGCGGCGGAGTGCCATCAGAAAGCTGGCCAACGATGGTGACGGAATCTTCCTGAGCGGTTGCGATCAAAGGCAACCCAAAGGCAGCGACGATGGCGAGGGTGATACGGCTTGGCTTCATCAGCGAATTCGATACGCCAAATCTGGATCGCCTACAAGATGGATGTTGTGTTGTGGTCTTCATTTTTTTGCAGAACGTTATAGAGCACGGATTCCCGTCTGTAAACTCCGCAGTCCGAAAAGCTCTCGCGAACAAGGAACTGCGGTTACCGGGATTCCTGTGCCTCGTCTTGTTCGCTATTTCTTTGTTAGTGCCAGGCCGTCTGAGCCATCCGCCCCGGAATAGTATGGCAGGATAGTTGGCCGACCGCGTCTAATAATCCATCGTGGCTGCTCTACAGAAGATCCGGTAAAGGTCAGGTTCCAGTCAAAGTGGCTCCATGTGCCCGAGCCTAATCCTTTGAGGTTGCTGGACGAGTAGGTTCCATCCATCCGAAGATTCAGTGATCTGTCTCCGTTGGTGTAGTCTCCTGCGATCCTCTGTAGCGACGCATCATTAGGATTGTACTCGGTGCCGATCTTCCCGACCATCGCTCCGATGACTCCAGGCACCGGCAAAAACACAATAGCCGCCGCAATCCACCCTCGCCGCGATAAACGCCTCCGCGTGGCGAGTCGAATGCCCAAAATAGCGAGAATGACGACACAAGCCCCGACCACTCCAAGCATGACGAACATTGAAAGCGATTCCATCTAGACGGTAAATTCTTTGAGCGAACGTCGAAGTCATCTCACACCTGACTGAGGGTGGACTCCGACTTCTGGGTTGATGGTTGAATGGTCATGATGCTATCGACTCGCCAAGGGCCAGGTGTTGAGATCGACGCCTTGTTCGACTAGTGTCGTTTTCTCTGGCGAGAACCCGCTAAAGCAATGGTTCCCGCTGCAATCAACAGCACTGCTGATGGCTCCGGAACAGCCGAAACCTGACCGGCAATCGGACCGACATGGGAATTATTCGCATCAGGCCCAATTCCCCAATAGAGAGGAAGTCCGTCAAAATCTGAACTGACAATCGAAGACGTCGTTGCAAACAAAACATCAATACTAGAACCAGCATTGAAAGAATCCGCTGCATCGAATGCGGAATCGAATCTAAAGCCTATTCTGTTGAAAATGTTATCGTCCTCTCTGATTGAAACAAGGTCGATCAAGCCTCCGTCGCTTCTAATTGCGGTATTAATCGCGAAAACACCAATATCAATGAATGTCGGCAACGCAGAATATAGGACTGGCGAGCTATCGAAATTGATAAGAAGCTAACTATCGAGGAACGGAGGTGCCGAAACTCCTGACATGTCGCCAGTGATAGTGAATCGAACAGTATGGCTGGTCGCATCGCTGGACAGAACTTCAGATGTTACACTTAGTGCCGCATTCGCCCCTCCTGCGAGGGCTCCTACTGTAATCAGAGAGGCAGCGAGGGCGCGTGGTTTTAATATAGATTTCATTTTTGTGTAGTCTTGTTGTTTTCCTGCCTGGGTATTCTTCTGTCGAACAGTTTTATTCTGTCATGTAGGGATCTAGCGATTTTTGGGGCTTTGGGCAAGAAGGGAAAGCGGTTTCGTGGTCGGAGTTTCTGTGGATCAATGGATTACAATGAAGCTTTCAGATGCTTGATCTCGAAGGTGACTTTGGAAGCTTGGAACAACTTGCTCATATTCCGACTTGCCCGTTCGCGTTGTTAGGGATCTGAGACAATCTCAGATCCTTAACCGCATTCAAAAAGTCATCTGGCCTCCTCCGCTCCCTCCTCCGCTCCCTCCTCTCCACCCTCCGACCTCCAGCCCGGGTCCCCGTGGCCACCGCCCCCCGGCCACCCACCCCTTTCCCTCCAGCGGCCCTCCTTCCCCAGGCCCCAAAACAGCCCAGCCCACCCCTCCCCGCTCCCCCCAATTTCTCAGATTGGCGATTCCCAGCCCCCCGCCTGCCATGCACAGTCCGCCCATGCGCAAGGCCTTCCTTCTTGGCGCGGGCCTCGGCACCCGCCTGCGCCCCATGACCGACCTCCTCCCAAAACCCCTCATCCCGGTTTTCCACCGCCCCCTCATCACCCACGCCCTCGACCACTGCCTCGCTGCCGGCCTCGCCGACTTCGCCATCAACACCCACCACCTCCCCCACGCCTGGCCCGCCGCCTTCCCCACCGGCCGCTACCGTGACGCCCCCCTCTCCTTTTTCCACGAAGATCTCCTCCTCGAAACCGGCGGCGGCATCAAAAATATTGAACCGTGGATCAACAAAGAATCGCTTCTTATCTACAATGGCGACATCCTCACCGACCTCCCCCTCGCCGAGCTTCTCGCCGCCCACGCTGCCTCCGGCAACAAAGCCACCCTCGCCCTCCGCTCCACCGGCCCCAACTGCAACATCGCCGTGGAGGGCGACCGCGTCGTCGATCTCCGCCACGCCCGGGGCATCCACCCCGGCACCCACCAATTCACCGGCATCTACTGCCTCGAGCCCGACATCCTCCCCCTCATTCCCCCGGGCGAAAAAATCTCCGTCGTCCCCGCCCTCCTCGAGTTCGCCGCCGCCGGCAGCCTCGGGGCCTGCGTCCTCGACGATGGCTATTGGCTCGACTTGGGCACCCGCCAGTCCTACCTCGGCGCCCACGGCCTCCTCGCCCTCACCCCCGGCCCCGCAGGCACCCCCCTCCACCCCGACGCCTCCATCCACCCTTCCGCCACCATCATCAACTCCATCGTCGGCCCCGGCTGCCGCATCGGCCCCGACGCCCAAATCCTCAACTCCCTCCTCTGGCCTAACACCACTGTGGAAGCGAGCGCACAGTTGACAGACTGCATCCTCTACTCCCCTACTCCCGCCTCCGCCACCCACCACAACACCGACCTCTAAGTTCCTCCCTGGGACCGCGGACTTCAGTCCGCCCCAGTGCCCGTCCGACCTCTGATTTCTTGAATCTTAAATCATAAATCTGCCTCCTCCAATTCCGCATTCCGCATTCCGCATTCCAAATTCCGCATTCCGCATTCCAAATTCCGACTTCAATAAATGCCCGCCAACACCCTCCTCACCGCCATCCGTGCCCATCTCAAGCTCCACCCCACCCACACCGTGGTGATCGAGCCCATCCAATCCGGGGCCAGCGGACGCACCATCCTGCGCCTCCGCCCCGACGGTCACCCCACCTTCATCGGCCTCCACTACACCAACGAACGCCCCGACAACGCCCTTTTCCTCCCCATCGCCCACTTCCTGAAAGACGCCGGCCTCAACGTCCCCGCCGTCCTCTACGACAACCGCGCCAGGAACCTCGCCCTCGTCGAGGACCTCGGCGGCGACGACCTCCTTTCCCTCAAGGACGCCCCCTGGGCCGAACGCGAACCCTACTACCGCAGCGTCTTCCAACAACTCGAGAAACTCATTTACCTCAAGGTCCCCAATGGCCTCGAACTCATGCCCCCCTTCACCGAGGAATCCTACCTCTGGGAGCAAAACTACTTTATCGAGCACTTCGTCGAGGAACACCTCGACCTCAACGGCGACTCTCTCCGCGAAGACCCCCAGCTCGCCTCCCTCCGCAAACGCCTCGGTGCCGTGCAACGTGGCCTCGTCCACCGCGACCTCCAGTCCCAAAACATCCTCCTCCACGACGGCCAGGCCTGGCTCATCGACTTCCAGGGCATGCGCCTCGGCCACCAGGAATACGACCTCGCCTCCCTCCTCTACGATCCCTACATGGACCACTCCGAAGAAGACATCGAACGCCTCCTCGCCCTCTGGGAGGAAGTCGCCGACGAACGCCCCATCGACGCCCTCCTCCGCGACTGCGCCGCCCAACGCCTCATGCAGGCCCTCGGCGCCTTCGCTAACATCGTGCACAACTACCACAACGATTGGTACAAACAGCACATCCCCACCGCCGTCCGCACCCTCCGCCGCCTCACCACCGACTCCCCCCTCGAAGCCCCCCTCGCCGAATCCCTCGGCAAAGCCGCCCTCGCCTGATTCCGGAGCGCAAAGGCTCAACTCCGCCCCCCGGAGTGCAGAGGCTCAACTCCCCCCCCGGAGTGCGGAGGCTCGACTCCGCCCGGGAAGGTCGGGGCTTGACCCGTGCGGAGGACAAGAGCCGCACCAAACCGACAAGCCACCCCCAACGCCTTCGAGTCCACTCTTTCCCTCCGGTAAACTCGCCACCACCCCGCCTGTCCAGCCAGCCCCCTCCCGGGCGGAGTCGAGCCTCCGCACTCCGGGTCCTCGCCCCATCCGACTTCCGACTTCCGCATTCCGCATTCCCCCTTCATCCTCCCCCCGTGGCCACTCCCTGGATCGCCCGCCTCCTCCTCACCCTCCTCGGGGTGCAGGTCGGCCTCTGCACGGCCTTCCTCGCCGACGAATGGCCCTCCCTCCGCCAACGCGAGGATGCCGCCTTCCGCCGTATTCTCGACCAGGACAAGGGCCTCGGCTTCATCGTGGACCCCTCCCGACCCATCGACCGCCAACGCATCGTCCGCCCCCTCCGCCCCGGCCACCCATCCAGCTACCTCCGCGTCGATATCACCGAGAACAAGAAGGAACCCCAACTCACCTTCCCGCAGAATTCCACCGACTGGGCGGTCCTCCTCGAGATTACCCACCCCTCTGCTCCCGCCATCGCCGCCATCGACCATCCCCTCAGCTGGGAAAATGATTCCTTCGTCACCCTCGGAAATTTCAACGTCCAACTCGAACTCTACAACCGCGCCGTCCTCTGCGTGGACATCCGCCGCGACCCCGTCGGCCAACCGCTTCCCGACTACTTCAAATCCAGCGCCATCCCCCTCGCCAACCTCGAGGGCGAACCCGGCCTCCTCCCCCGCGCCAATCGCGTCGTCTTCCATCCCTCCGCCTCCGCCGGACCCAAGATCCTCTTCGGCTTCCGCAACAACGAAAGTTCCTCCACCGGCGAGGGCCTCCCACCCGCCTTCGCCCTCTGGGACCACGTCCTCATCCCCTCCTTCCCCATCGCCCTCGCCATGGCCCAACACCAGGTCGCCCCCCAGGACGTCCACATCGTCCTCGGCAGCCATGTCCGCCTCGGCAACGGCCCCCTCATCGCCCTCGACGAGTTCGGCCGCATCCTCCTCCCCGTCGATGACGCAGACAATCTCCTCCTCCCCGAAAACCCCACCCAAGTCACCACCACCGCCGAGAACGTCATCGACGGCAAACTCCCCGCCCAACTAACTGCCGAACTCCCCCTCGCTCCGGACGCCGACGCCGCCCCCACCCTCCGATGCGCCCTCTTCACCGACGCCACCTCCCACCGCTCCGCCCCCTGGAAGAAGCCCGCAGACCTCCAGATGATCGCCAGCGCCATCGACATCCTCCCCCGCCCGGCCCCCCCCGAACTCCACCTCCGCCTCCCCCTCTGGCTCGAATCCCTCCTCTTCCTCCTCCTCGCCGCCCTCGGCACCGCTTCCCTGCGCCTTTCCACCCTCGCCCGTTGCCTCCTCGGCCCTCTTCTCATCATCGCCGCCCTCGCCCTCAGCATCGCCCTCCTCCGCTACCAGGGCTCCTGGGCCCCCTTCACCCCCCTCCTCGCCTGCACCTCCCTCACCTGGCTCCTCACCACCTACCTCCACCATAAAATCACCCCCCAGGAACTCCCCACATAACCCAATTTTCCAAGAACATCTATCTCTTCCCCAATTCGCGTCCATTCGCGTCCATCCCGACCCGGCGGAGCTCGGAGTGCGGAGACGGTTCGCGGTTCCTATCCCCAACTCCCATGCTCCCTACCGAAAAAGCATCCACCCTCATCGAAGCACTGCCCTACCTGCAGCGCTACCGCGGAAAAACCTTCCTCATCAAAATGGGCGGCTCCGCCATGGAAAACCCCGAGCTGGTCAGCGATGTCATGCGCGACATCACTTTCCTCGAGATCGCCGGCATCAACCCCATCATCGTCCACGGCGGCGGCAAGGCCATCTCCGCCGCCATGACTAACGCTGGATTGGAAGCCAAGTTCGTCGGCGGCCTCCGCGTCACCACCCCCGAAGCCATCGCCATCGTCGAGAAAACCCTCGGCGAAACCATCAATCCCCACCTCGTCAACCTCATCAACCAGCACGGCGGCCGCGCCGCCGGCTTCCCCGGCACCAGCGTCTTCCAGGCCCGCCGCGTCCTCGCCACCGACGACCAGGGACAACCCGCCGACATCGGCCGCGTCGGCGAAGTCGAGTCCTGCCTCACCGACGACATCCTCGCCGCCCTCGCCGCCGACATCGTCCCCGTCCTCACTCCCCTCGGATCAGAAATCGGCACCGGCAAAGCCCTCAACGTCAACGCCGACCTCGCCGCCGCCGCCCTCGCCTGCACCCTCAAACCCACCAAACTCGTCTACATCTCCGACGTCCCCGGCCTCCTCCGCGATCCCAAGGACCCCGCCACCCTCATCCCCACCCTCACCCGCGCCGACGCCGTAGCCTACATGGCCGACGGCACCATCTCCGGCGGCATGATCCCCAAAGTCCGCTCCGCCCTCGACGCCCTCGACGCCGGCGTCGGCAAGGTCCACTTCATCGACGGCCGCGTCCCCCACACCCTCCTCCTCGAGATCTTCACCAAACAAGGCAGCGGCACCCAAATCATCAAATAACCACTCCTCCATGCACCTCCTCACCCTCCTCCTCCTCCTCGCTCCGATCAGCATCTCTCTCGCTCAGGAACCCCTCTCTCCCGCCGCCCTCCAACAACGCGGCCACGAGCACTTTTTCGCCGGGAAATTCCAGGAAGCCATCGCCGACTACGACGCCTACCTCGCCGTCTTCCCCGCCCGCGCCCCGCACCACTGGCAGCGCGGCCTCGCCTACTACTACGCCGGCGACTACGACAAAGGCGTCGCCCAGTTCGAGAGCCACCAACTCGTCAACCGTCACGACGTCGAGAACGCCGTCTGGCACTTCCTCTGCGTGGTCCGCGCCAAAGACGGCTCCGTCGAGAAAGCCCGCAAACAATTCATCCCCATCGTCGGCGACACCCGCGTCCCCCTCAAGGAAGCCCACGCCCTCTTCGCCGGCACCGGCCCCCCCGAAGCCGTCCTCACCGCCGCCAAGGCCAACGCCGAAGGCGAACATCTCCGCAACCAACTCTGCTACGCCCATCTCTACCTCGGCCTCTACTACGAAGCCCTGGGCGACGACAAAAAATCCGCCACTCACATCACCCTCGCCGCGACCACCTACAAAATGGACCACTACATGGGCCAGGTCGCCCAAGTCCACCACAAGCTCCGCGCAAAGTAGCGCCGCTTTCCAACCTGCGAACGTCCGGCGGATCTCGGAGAGCGAAGACGGCTCGCGGTTCAACCTTCCCCACCCTTCCGCACAAACAACTGCCCCACCTCCGCAAACACCACCACCGTCACCAGCCCCACCAAGCCCGGCGTCCCCGCAAACAACACCCCCGTCATCCCCGACAGCGTCGCGCACACCACCACAAACCCCCCGCCCAGCGCCAGCGCCGCCAACAAAATCGCCAACGGATTCCGCACCGCCAGTCCGATCATCACCGCCAGCCCCGCCATCACCAACAAGGCCAGCACCTCCACCCACTGCGGCGCGTCCTTCCAATACCCCCCCTCCAACAAACTTCCCAGCGCTTGCAGGTGGAACTGCCCCCCAAAAATCACCGCCCCCGGAATCGGATGTCGATCCCCATCCGCCATCGTCGAGGTTGAGACCAACACCACCTTGTCCTTGAAAAACGCCCCGCCTCCATACTCCCCCGCCCAACGCTCCGGCACGAATACCGAGTGCAACGGCAACGGCGCATAGGCCGCCGAAAAACTCTCCCCCTCCGCCGCCGCATACCGGATCCGCGGGTTCCCCGCCGGCACCTCCGCCCCCATCAACCGCCCCGTCAACCCCGACAACGATTCATACACCGGCTCCCCCTCCTCCCCCTCCCGCCCCAACAACTCCGACTCCGTCGTCGTGTAAACCATCCGCCGCACCACCCCGTCCTCCCCGTCCGGCCACAGGTTCACATAGCCCTCATGTGGCCGCCTCGCCTCATCCAGCAACGGCAACTCCCACACCGAACTCAAACGCTGATACCCCCCGTCCCCCCGCGGACGAAACATCATCGAAAGCACCACCTTCTCGTGATGCCGATTCAGCGCCTTCGCAAAGGCCTCATCCGCCTCCGCATTCCCCGATGATCCCATGAACAAAATATCAACGATGATCGCCCGAACCCCCGCCGCACTCAGCTTCTCGATCAACTCCGCGCACACCCGCCGATCCAGCTGATGATTCCCCGCTTCCCCACTCATCAGCCGCAGCGCCTCCGAGGCCTCCAAATCCGCCGCACTCACCTCCGCCTCCTTCCGCCATTCCTCGTCCATTCCCACAAACACCAGATCCTCCCGCACCGTCGTCGGCTCCAAGATCAGTGACAGCCGATCCCGCAGTTTCTGATCCACCTGCCACACCCCCTCACTCACCCCCGGCACCATCCCCACCCAGATCGCCGCCGCCAGCACCACCCCCACCAACATCAAGGCCCGTCCCACCGAACGCCGCCGCACTTCCTCACTGATCTTCCTTCCAAACATCCTTTAGCGCTCTCTGCTTTCCAGACTCCCTAACCAATCCCCCCCCGAACCCCAATGACAATCGCCAAGCCGGTAGGGGACGGTCGCTCCGCGCCGTCCGGCGGATCCCCCCCGCGATCTTCCCTCCACCGCACCATCACCCCCCCCGCGCACGGCCCCTCCGCCCCAACGGGCGCAGGCGCTCGGCCCCGTGGCCCCCCCCCAAGACCGACAACGCCCACCTCGGCCCTGCCCCACGGGGCGCAGCCCCCCGATCCTCCCTCTCCCCACAAAGAAGCGGAGGCCTCGCAAGACCTCCGCTCACATTATTTCAAGCAAAGGATCGGCCTTTACTCCGCCTCTTTCTTCTCCCCGCCGGCACCACCCTTCTTCTTCCCACCGGGCTTCTTCCCACCGGGCTTCTTCCCACCGGGCTTCGCGCCATGGGCCTTCATCTTCTCGATCTCGTCCTTGTCCAACGCACCATCCGAGTTCTTGTCGGCCTTCGCCAACAGCTTCGTCCGGATCTCTTCCTTCATCTTGGAAAGCTCGTCCACGCTCAGCTCCCCGTTCTTGTCCTTGTCGAGACGCTTCACCAACGCCTCAGGACCACCGCCCCGCTTCGGCTTGTCGCCTTCCGCCTTCTCGGCAAACGCCGCGCCACAAAAACCGACGGCCAAAAGCGCCGCCACCAGAATCTTGTTGTTTTTCATGAGTGTTTTGTTGGTCGAGCCACCCGGTCCGGGCCGCTCATCACCCCATTCAACCGCCCCGGGGCCCAAATGATTCAATAAATCTCGTCTCAGAGAAATTTCTACAGCCTTCTTCGCCTACCCCCCTTCTTTCCCCAACTCCAAACCCAGCTAATCGGTAAAATTCTATGGGCTACCTGCCTAGCGAAAAATCACCTTCTCGAGCTCTTCGTAAAGCTTTCTGAATGACCGCGACCTCGCCTGTGCTGTCACGATGTCCAGTTTCGCAGCTAGCGGCGCTTGGTCTATAGTTGGCCTGTACTTGCCCCGCCCCTCCATTTTCCTTGAGAGCCATTCTTTAGCCCCCCGGATTCCCTCAGGGTTGTCGGGGCTGGACAATTCACTCGGAAGCCCCCGAACTCCGCAAAGGGATTCGGCACCAGCCAGAAACCAAGATTCAAATTCCGAACAGGCGACCACGACATGAATGCTCTCTGAAGCTAGGACATGCCTCGCGCGACCTAGAAGCTGACTCGCCAACTGCACAGGACAATCATCGTCAGCATCTACCAAGACCAGCACGCTCCCGTTGTCGGAAAACTCATCCGCCTTTTGTTTCGCTAAACGCAGCGCTCGCTCCAATTCCGCGTCGTTGCTAACCAGCGTTCCCTTTTTCGACCTAATCGGATTCCTAACGTCGACATAAATCGCCGGATTCAATTCTTCAAATATCCGGCGCGCTAACACCGGCAGCGCACTAACCTCGCCGTGCCCTTCCACCACAAAAGAAATTGATCGATTGATCACGGCTCAATCAGCAAAGAGTCCAAGTTGCGCGTCCGAGGAATCGACGCTCACAGCAGTAGAATCGGGTTCAAGTTGATCTAATCTAAGCAGCTCACCCGCAGTGTACAGGTGCTCCTGAAGGGCCTTTCGAGACGCATTGTCAACACCCGCAATAATCGTAGTTCCCTTGCGCTTTGCTACGGAAAGAAGCATTGAATCTTTAATATCTGAGCTATCAAGGAGATCTGGGCTGTGACTGGTAACTAACACTTGCCTGAGTTCCGCCGCAGAAAGCAGTGCGTCGAGCAGCACCCCCGTCGCGGCGGGATGAAGGGCTGCTTCTGGCTCTTCCAATGCCACGAGCCGAAGTGGCCTTCCGGACTTTCCTTGCGCTTGAAAGAGAGCGACGAGTATTCCAAGCGCCCGCAAAGTTCCATCGGACATGCTGTTGGCATAAAACTTCCAAGGGTGTTGAGCGCCTTTTACCGTTTGGGAAAACTCAAGCGCATCATTCCCAGCAATGCCCTTCCGCTGCACATCCTCGATATCCGGAACAATCTTCGAGAGAAAATCTAGGACTCGTGCCCGTTGGGAATTCTCGAAACGTCCAAAAACACTTGCTAAATTCTCACCGTCAGATCGCAACTGTTCTCCCGCGTCAGCGGGACTCAACTCTCGAATTCGGGTCGGATTCGGATTGTAAAACGTCATGCTGGTCAAAGCGTCATAGACGGGTCGAAACTCGGGAAATCCGGAGAGGGCGACAAGATATAGCCGATCGGCTGCGTACGCCGGTTTCGCAGGAAGAGTAGTTTTGAGAACCCTGCCATTTTTTGTTTCATACTCGCTCTTCTCCTTGGAAGCATCATCAATTACTATGCATTTTTCGTGCTGAATCTCAAATCCGGCATCCTTCCTCGAACCCACGCGAAATGCGTAAGAAGCGGATCGGCTCGCCTCCAACCTCAGATCAAAACGCATCGAAAAATGGGTCGGATGCCCGGTCGATAAGCGACGAACATCTTTGATTCCGCCCCGCCGATCTAGTGCGTGTTCGACGGTAGATTCCAACGACTCCCGAACGAAATGTAGCGCATCAATGAAGTTGCTTTTCCCTGATCCATTCTGGCCGACCAGAAAGGTCAATGCACCCAACCTAACATCGCAGGCTCCGACACTCTTATAGTTGCGAATACGGACTCGCTCGACAAAGGGGTTTGGGGGATCTGCTGCAAAAAGGTCCATTCGGGTATAGGTCGGAAAGCTCAATAATGCCGTCTTGGACGAGATAACCGAGCCAAATTTTCCTGCCCGAACCCTTCAAAATTCTGGATTTCCGCCCCCCCCCCCCCCCCCCCCTCTCTCCCCCCCCCCCTCCCCCCCCCCCCCCCCCCCCCCCCCCCCCCCCCCCCCCCCCCCCCCCCACGCCCCCCCCCACCCCCCCCCCCCCCCCACCCCCACCC
>Ga0105051_10004807_pt1 | contig 15451 bp, 15 predicted proteins | sample FRY02_FD_78383 | JGI IMG/M metagenome (GOLD analysis project Ga0105051, IMG submission 78383) | Freshwater microbial communities from Lake Fryxell liftoff mats and glacier meltwater in Antarctica - FRY-02 (megahit assembly) | ecosystem: Environmental > Aquatic > Freshwater > Ice > Glacier... | reverse complement strand
GGCTGAGGTGTTTATAGGTCATGGCAATCTTCGACTGGCTGGTCAAGAAGCTTTGAATACTAGAACATTCTCAGCCACTTAACTCAATTAATCAAAGTTGCACTTCGTACTTGAAACCGCCAAGTTCCACGAAGTGGGCGTGACCAACAAAGACGCCCAGTTTCTGGAACTCAGGAAGTTTCAGATCACCGACATTGCGCGGCTCTTTCGTGTACCGCCGCACATGATCGCGGACTTGGAACGCGCCACGTTTTCGAACATCGAGCAGCAAAGCCTTGAGTTTGTCATGCACACCATGACGCCTTGGGCTGAGCGCTGGGAGGCCAGTATCGAGTCTGAGTTGCTGCTCGAAGGCGACGATATCGAGATCGAATTTGATTTCGCCAACCTGATGCGTGGCGATGCCGCCAGCCGCTCAAGCTACTACCAAAGCGGAATTCAGAACGGTTGGCTTACCCGTAACGAGGCGCGTGTTTCAGAAAACCTCAATCCGATTGACGGGCTGGATGAGCCGCTGCGACCCTTGAACATGGTTGAAGAAGGATCGGCGGAAGACCTGGAAACGGATGCAGAGGCCGCAGAACCACCGGCCCAAGAAAAAACCGAGCCCAAAGACGAAGCAGATGACACCGCCGCAGCCCGCTTGTCGGCCGTAGTTGCGAGCGCCGCTGAACGTTGGGCACGGCGCATCAGCCGCGCCGGAACGATTGATGACAAAGACATTGCGTTGATCGCTCAAGCCCTGGCCGTCTCAAAGACGAGTGCAGCCGCATGGGCTCATGCGAACAGCACCAAACTTGAACACCCGATTGATGAAGCAGAACTGACTCAATCATTGATTGCACTGGGGGAAACACCTTGAACCAACAACTTCTGGTCGCCGAGTTTTTGGCGACACCCTGGGCTTTGATGCCCGAACGATTGAATGCCGTGGCCGCCGTACTTGCGCGCTGGTCAAGCAACACACTCGCAAGTGACGAGGTGATGCAACGTATTGCAGCAGATCGTAGCGGCCGTGAGGCCCGGCGTCAGTCAAATCAGGTCAATGCAAGCGGTGGCATTGCTGTTTTGCCGCTCTACGGCGTGGTCACCCAGCGCGGCAACATGGTCGACGATGTCTCTGGTCCGGGAAGTGTCAGCACCCAGCTGTTCGCTGCAAGTTTGCGTCAGGCGCTCACAGACGAGAGCGTGAGTCAGATTCTGATTGACATAGACAGCCCTGGCGGCAGCGTTTATGGCGTTGCAGAACTCGCCGATGAAATCATCAGCGCCCGGGCGCAAAAGCCGGTCATTGCCATTGCTAACAGTTTGGCTGCCTCGGCAGCCTACTGGATTGGCTGCTGTGCCTCCGAGTTTTATGTCACCCCCGGCGGTGAAGTGGGCTCCATCGGTGTGTGGCAGGCGCACCAGGACTACAGCAAAGCCATGGATGACGCGGGCGTTAAAACCACGCTCATATCGGCGGGCAAGTTCAAGGTTGAGGGCAATCCTTACACCCCGCTAGACGAAGACGCACACGCCTTCATGCAGTCCCGCGTCGATGACTATTACGCCGCGTTCACCAAGGCAGTTGCCAAGGGCCGTGGGGTCTCCATCGCCCAAGTGCGTGATGGCATGGGCCAGGGCCGGGTGCTGGGGGCCGATGCTGCCCTTGCCAGCAACATGGTCGACGGCATTGCCACCCTGGATGACGTGGTGCGCAAGATGCGCCGCAGCGCCAAGGCACTGAACAAGCCGCAGGCCTCGCGCTTGCTACAAGCGAGAAATTCGCTGGCCTACCTTTGAGTTTTCGGGCTTTGCTCCGTTGAGCACAGCCCTTTATTGATACGACCCGTCGGTCGTTCCCCAACCAGCCACTGACTCCTTCGGGATGAGGTGGCTTTTTCATTTCTGGAGAACCTTTCATGAGTAAACAAATGCGCGAGCTGCAGGCTCGCAAATCTACCTTGGTCAAAGAGGCCCGCGCGCTGACCGACCGCGCTGCTGCTGATAACCGCGACATGAGCGATGAGGAGGTCAGCGACTTTGATGCGTTGAAAGTACGGATCGAGTCCGCTTCTGCGTCGATTGATCGAGAGGCCAGTTTGATTGCCGAAGAGGCGCAAATGGCGATCACTGCACCGCGAGGTGCTCACATCACCGTGACCGATAACCGTCAAGCGGATCTTCAGCATGGCTTTGGCTCGGTTGGGGAATTCATGCAAGCGGTGTACCAGGCAGAAAAGCCCGGTAAAGCTCTTGACGAACGCTTGCTGATTGGTGGTGGCCGTAGTGCTGCTGCCCCTGGCAGCTTTGCCAACGAGTCGGCTGGTCAAGACGGCGGCTTCATGGTGCCACCCCAGTTTTCTCAGCAGATTTTTCAGCTGTCGCTGGGTGAGGACTCGCTCCTGCCCATGACCGACAACGTCGAGATCACTGGCTCGACCGGTTCAGTCCCCTTCTCGACGGGCATTGATTCACCCGTGAGCACGGCCTCTTGAGCTAATAGACCATGCGCTTTGAGCATACGAAGGTCAGCTGGCACTTTATCGCCGGCTTCGATCAGTACGATGTCACCCGGGACGAGTTGATCCCCTTCGATAGCCTGACGTATCCCAGCCCTGACCACATTGGCATGGGGCGCAAGCATATGACGAATGGCGTCCATCGACCTTTCTGCCTTTCCTTCTTGCAGAAAGCCAATGAGCGCATTGGCGACAATCACCGCCAGAATCACCCCGGTGTCGACCCAGTGTTCAAGTGCGGCAGTCATGACTGCCGCCCCTAACAACACGTAGATGAGTAAATTATGGAAATGCAATAAAAACCGCCAGAGGGCACTGCGCTTGGCAGACTGTGGCAGGCTATTGAGGCCATGTTCAGCAAGCCGATCTTGGACTTGGGTATCCGTCAGGCCAGAATCTGACGTCTGCAGCTTAGTCAACGTTTCGGCTGCAGAGATGCTGTGCCATGACTCGGCGAGATTCCGAGGATTAAGTTCGGACATGCCTGCCTCCGAAGATGAATAATTAACATCAGCATAGCGCCTCACAAGGTAGGACGCTATGCTGATGCGCCAGCGAGCTGGCACATCAACGTGGCTACTTGACTCTAGTCCTAGCTTGTAAGGTCAAAACGATCAGCATTCATGACCTTGGTCCATGCCGCGACAAAGTCCTGCACAAACTTCTCTTTGTTGTCATCCTGCGCATACACCTCAGAATACGCACGCAAGATGGAGTTCGAACCAAAGACGAGATCTATGCGGGTCGCTGTCCATTTTGCCTGACCAGACTTGCGCTCCACGATGTCGTAGAGGTTCTTACCCGTGGGCTTCCAGGTGTAGGCCATGTCGGTCAGGTTCACAAAGAAATCGTTCGTCAGGGCCCCGACACGGTCGGTAAAGACTCCGTGCTTGCTGCCACTACAGTTGGTACCCAGCACGCGCATCCCTCCGACCAAGACCGTCATTTCTTGTGCAGTCAAACCCATTAACTGAGTCCGGTCAAGCATGAGCTCTTCGGCACTGACGACATAGTCCTTCTTGAGCCAGTTGCGATAACCGTCATGGATGGGCTCGAGGACTGCAAACGACTCAGCATCTGTATGTAGGGCCGTCGCATCACCACGACCTGGTGCAAAGGGGACCGTCACTTTGTGCCCTGCCGCCTGAGCGGCTTGTTCGATGCCGACATTACCTGCCAACACAATGACGTCAGCGATGCTTGCACCCGTGTCTTTTGCAATCGCCTCTAATACATCGAGGACTTTAGCTAGACGCTTGGGCTCATTACCTTCCCAATCTTTTTGTGGTGCTAAGCGAATACGCGCACCGTTCGCGCCACCGCGTTTGTCTGATCCTCGAAAAGTACGGGCACTATCCCAGGCTGTTGAGACCATTTCGCTGACGGATAAGCCACTTGCGGCGATCTTAGCCTTGACGGTATTAACGTCGTAGCTCTGATGACCCGCAGGCACTGGATCTTGCCAGATCAAGTCTTCTTGGGGCACTTCAGGTCCAATGTAGCGGACTTTAGGACCCATATCGCGGTGAGTCAGCTTAAACCAGGCTCGCGCAAAGACCTCCGTGAAATACGCTGGATCCTTGTGGAATCGCTGCGAGATCTTAAGATACTCGGGGTCCATTTTCATGGCCATATCCGCATCCGTCATCATGGGGTTATGACGGATTGAAGGATCCTCTACGTCTACGGGCTTGTCGGCCTCTTTGATATTGACCGGCTCCCACTGCCAAGCACCGGCAGGACTCTTTTTAAGCTCCCACTCGTGTTTGAGGAGCATGTCAAAGTAGCCGTTATCCCATTGGGTCGGATGCGTTGTCCAGGCACCTTCGAGGCCACTCGAGACTGTGTCGCGACCCACTGCGCGAGTAGTATGGTTCATCCAGCCCAAACCTTGCTCTTGGATATCCGCAGCCTCGGGGGTAGGCCCCAAGTTTTTCGCATCGCCATTGCCATGGGTCTTACCAACCGTGTGACCCCCTGCAGTGAGTGCAACGGTTTCTTCATCATTCATGGCCATGCGTGCAAAGGTCAAACGGACATCTTGCGCTGTACGTAATGGGTCGGGTTTGCCACCCACACCCTCCGGGTTGACGTAGATCAGCCCCATCTGCACCGCAGCCAGCGGATTCTCTAAAGACTCCCGGCTATCGTCTTCATAACGGGTTGCGTCCAACCATTCCTTTTCAGAACCCCAATAGACGTCAATCTCAGGCGCCCAGATGTCTTCGCGACCAAAGCCAAAGCCGTAGGTCTTTAGACCCATCGACTCGTAGGCCACGTTGCCGGCGAGCACAATCAGATCGGCCCAGCTCAATTTATTACCGTATTTCTTTTTAATCGGCCACAGCAGGCGACGCGCTTTATCCAGATTGACGTTGTCGGGCCATGAATTCAATGGAGCGAAGCGCTGATTACCTTTGCCTGCGCCCCCACGACCATCGGCGATTCTGTATGAACCGGCTGCATGCCAAGCCATACGAATCATCAAACCGCCGTAATGACCCCAATCGGCCGGCCACCAGTCCTGACTGTCCGTCATCAATGCGGTCAAGTCTTTTTTGAGTGAAACGACATCTAATTTTTTGACTTCGTCCTGGTACTTGAATCCTGGAAGCGGATTGGTCTTCGAATCATGTTGATGCAGGATTTCCAACTTCAAAGCATTCGGCCACCAGTCCATGGTGGATTTGCTTGTTGTGGTGTTTGCGCCGTGCATGACGGGACATTTTCCTTGGGTTGACATGATGAACTCCTTAATGTGCTGAAGTAATACCTTAAACCTATTAAAGATATAAACCTAATTGAATTTATTGATACCCATCATAGGCATATCCATTAAATCTTATACAAACTTGCAAAGAACCTAGTCAAATGATCCAGCAAATCCGAATCAATACTCAATCTTTAGTTGATTGTTATGCATTATTGACCATGATAAAAATTGAGCATTAACACTTTAAGGATTAATGCTATGACAAAACTGTCCCATATTTTGGCTGCGACTGACTTTTCTGAACCGTCTTTGATTGCCGTGGACCGCGCGACACAGCTGGCGAATCAGCACCAGGCCAGTCTGACGGTTTTTCACGGCTTTAACTCTGGGCAACTTGGCCCACTGCCAAGAGGTTTTGGAGATTTGCTCTCAGATGCACGCGCCAGCTTTAAGAAAGAAACGCAAGATCGCCTTCAAATGATCGCCGCCAAGCAAAAGGCACAGGGAAAAGCTGCGATCAGCGCACTGATGCTTGAGGGGAACTCACAAGAGGTGCTTGCCGAAGCCATCAACCAAAGCAAAGCAGAGTTGCTGGTGCTAGGTGCACATGGTGAGGGTTACTGGCATGAGCTTTTCCTAGGTTCATATATTTCCAGCCTCTTGGCTCACAGTACCGTCCCTGTCCTCGTGGCAAAACAGGCGCCAACAACAGAATACAAAAATATTTTGGTTCCAGTCGATTTTTCGAATGCGAGCAAAACGCTGATTCAGCTCGCTCAGACCATCGCACCAAACGCGCGCAAAACGCTGCTGCATATCCCCTCTGCACCACTAGAGGGGATGATGAGGCTCAAAAATGCGAGCCCAGAAGAACTCCTCCACTACAAGCAGCTTTGCACGGATGAAGCGCAAACCAAGCTAAACAAACTCTTGGTATCGATTGGAGATCCCAGCTTTACGGCCAAACTGGTTGGACAGAACTATGCGCCCAGCGAAATCATTTCCTTTCAAATGGACAATCAATGCGACTTGGTTTTAATCGGCAAACATGGAGCAGGTTATGTGTCGGACCTGTTAATTGGCAGCGTGACCAAGCTCGTGATCTCAAACGTGAGTTGCGACACGCTAGTCTCGGTGGACCCACCTCTAGTTAAAAAATAAATAAGTTCAGTGCACTGATTGGTCGTGAATTGAAGATGTACGGGGATTTAATTCAAAAGGCTAAGATCAAACAAGAATAAAGTATCGTTGTCGGCACGATACGCGGCCAGTGTGGCCACATCGGGCATGAAAATTGCTTTAAACGCGGGTGCCTGTCTGATTTGACTGACACCCGTTTTTATTTGATCTCGGTTTTTTTGATTTTTATAGGAATTAACGTGAAAGCATTCCCCAACCTTTTTAAATTGACTTTGGCTGCTGTGGCATTGTCATCCACGCTTGCTGCACCTACGTTTGCTCAAGATGCTTATCCGTCTAAACCCATCAAGGTGGTGGTGCCCTTTCCCGCCGGCGGAGCGACCGACATCCTGACGCGCGCCATTACAGAGAAGTTAGCGCAACGTATTGGTCAATCCGTCATTATCGAAAATAGGCCCGGTGCCGGTGCCAATATCGGTGCTGCCACAGTCGCTAAGGCTGCTCCTGATGGTTACACACTGTTAATGGGTTCGATTGGCTCACATTCAATTTCAGTGACTTACCACAAGGATCCTGGCTACAACCTTAAAAAAGATCTTGTGCCGATTTCAGCCGCTGGGACGTTGAGCAATATTGTTGTTGTGGGGAATGACGTTCCCGCAAATAATCTAGCTGAACTTGTCGCGTATGCCAAAGCGAATCCTGGCAAACTGACCTGCGGCTCTTCTGGTACGGGAGGTCTCATCCACCTGACCTGCGAAATGTTCAAGTCCTACGCAGGAATCGATGTGCTGCATGTCCCGTACAAAGGTACATCCTTCTTGATGCCTGACTTGATCTCTGGTCGTGTGACGATGTCACTCGATACGCTTCCTCCTTATCTCACAATGCTCAAAGATAAAAAGGTGCGCGCACTCGCCATTACAACGTCAACCCGTTCACCGCTGGTGCCCGATGTGCCAACGATTGCAGAGTCAGGCTACCCAGGTTTTGAGTCAGTCGCCAGCTATGGCTTTTTTGCACCTACCGGCACGCCGAAACCGATTATCGAAAAGCTGAACAAAGAAATTAACATCGTGCTGCTAGATCCACAGCTCAAAGACAAGCTGTTAGCTCTCGGTATCGAGATCAAGGGCAGCACACCCGAAGAATTGCAAGTATTTGTCGATGGGGAAATCAATAAGTGGGCGCGCGTCATTCAGACGAGCAACATCAAGCCCGAATAAAGACTAGGACATGCTCGGGTTAAGACAAAACCCGAGCATCGCGCCCACGACCTCTGGCGAGCAACATCACGGGGGGCAACACCAACAACCAGGCAATCCGAGTCTGGTAGCGAAAATGGGGCTTGGACAATGCCCCCGAGGCAAAGGCATTCGCCAACACGCCTATCCAGATCATAGAAATCAGCCCAATTAACGCCACATCACGCGCGCGCCAAGCACGGATAAGCAAATACGCGCTCAGCAGAAAACCAATCAGCACTGCCGTTGTCCCAACGACACTGATCACACTCGCGCGTTCGACCATTGTGCCCTGAACCTGTTTGGCGTTCTTGTAGCGCTCGAGTTCGGCGGGTGGGAAAAATTTCTCGATCCCTTTGGCAACAGTCAAGTCCAGCCAATCTGTACTGAGCGTGTCACCGAGCTTGATCATCATTAACTGCGTCATGGTGTTCTGAATCGCTGACTGCAATACTGGCAAAGGCCTGCTACGTATCGTCAAGGCGACGATTTCCGATGCTTCTGGCGCCAAACCAATGGGTCCGCCCGGATGACTCCACACCGGTCCGTTCGCATCCCACATGAACGAATCGCTGTCTTGAGCAAGCCGATCTGTCCAAGCGCATAGGTACCAGTTTTTCTGAGGACAATGCTCTTGGAGAATATGCTTGACGTTCCCATCGGCAGACATGCGCGCCAACATAAACACTGAACCAAACGGAGACACCGCCACCTTATTAAAGGCATACATCGTTGTCCCCACCAGTGCTGCAAGAGCCAGCAGCAAGGGGATCAACGCATACAGTAGACGACGGTATTGCAAGAGCAGCACCAGGACCAGACAAGCCGCAGCAATCACGAGATGAGAGAGATGGACCGCAATCGCGAGCGCCCCCAACACACTCACCCAGATCGTCATTGGTTTACTGAGCTTTTTAGAAAAACCAAGTATGAAAATACTCAACACCACCATGCCTGAAAAAACATCGGGCATCAACAGCGATACAAACCATGAAACGCCGGTGAGAAGTGAAAGCGCAAGACAAACCAGCATGTGACGGCCCGGTCGCGCAACACCCGTCGCCTGCTGCGTCAACCAAAGCAAATGGGACACAAGAATGCCCTGCACGAGCACGACGCCCCAGAGTGTCTGCCAAGCGTGAAATGGCAACATCCAGGGACCATAAATAAATGGCTTATCCCAATTAAAAAAACCCGGCGTAGGCTGGGTAATAAATACATAGGTGTCGCTGTACAGCAGAGGATAGCCATTCCAGAGGGCAGGCCATATAAATAGCCCCCCACCGAATAGAACTGCAAGCGTATTTTTTACGTGACTGGACTCAAAAAAGCCCACGTTCCTATACCAACCGCTTGAGCCAGCCATGACGATCAGGCAGACGACCGTATTGGATATCCGTGAGCTCTTGACGCAAAGACATCGTCAGCTTTCCGGCAGGCGCAGACTCGTCACCCGCGATAAAGCCGCGCCCTTTCAAAGCGGCGATCGGTGCAACGACTGCGGCGGTCCCACAGGCGAAGGCTTCGACATATTCGCCCGAGGCCATGCCCTCACGCCATTCATCGATAGAAATTTTGCGCTCTTCAACCTGAAGACCACGATCACGTGCCAACTGGATGATGCTGGTGCGCGTCACGCCCTCGAGAATGCTGCCGGTTAAATCAGGCGTCACCAACGTGCCGTCCTTTTTGACCAAAAACACATTCATGCCACCCAACTCTTCGAGGTATTTACCTTCGGTTGAATCGAGGAACAGCACCTGCGAGCAACCATTGGCATACGCTTCTTGCTGAGGCAACAGGGATGCAGCGTAATTACCGCCACATTTTGCAGCACCGGTACCACCATGTGCCGCACGGGAATAATCCTCAACCAACCAGATCGACACAGGCGCCACACCTTTGGCGAAATAAGGCCCGACGGGACTCGCAATCACTAGGTAAGCTGCTTTTTGAGCGGCACGTACACCAAGAAAATTCTCATTGGCAATACTAAATGGACGCAAATAGAGACTCGTGTCCGGTGCTGAAGGCACCCAAGCCTCGTCAATCGTCACGAGTTGTTTGATGGACTCCAAGAACAGCTCAGTGGGCAACTCTGGCAAAGCCAACCGATGCGCTGAGCGCTGCATGCGTGCGGCATTGGCTTCTGAGCGAAAGGTCCATATCGAACCGTCAGCATGGCGATAAGCCTTAAGTCCCTCAAAAATTTCTTGGGCGTAGTGCAAAACCGATGCGGCAGGATCCAACGACAATGGGCCGTAAGGCTTGACCTGAGGGTCATACCATCCCTTTTCAACGGTCCAGTCTATCGAGACCATATGATCCGTGAAATATTTACCAAAACCAGGGTTTGCCAATATCGCTTCTCGCTCAGCCGCCGTGCGGGGGGTCGAGGAAGGTGTCGCCTTGAAAACCAGAGATGTATGCGCAGTCATGAATAGAGTCAGAGTAATAGGTGTGTGTTGATTGATTATAGCCACGACCGAAAAGCATGCTTGTCGTGCCGAGAATCTCTTCTCGATTATTCTTGACGCTCCTGCAGACGCCTGAGAAGCGCCTCCTGTTCACGACGCGTCTCCTCGATTTCGTGCATCAGTCCTGCCATGTCGACCGGTGTGGTATCCGCCTCGAAATGTCCAGTGAGCGTGTATTCAGGGGTCAGCTCACCCGCCTCGTATATTTTCCAGATTTCTTTACCGTATTCGGTCTTGAGCAGCTCCGGTGCAAACTGCCCAAAGTAGACCGCTAAATTCTGCACGTCTCGTAGCAACATGGCACGCGCTTCATTATTCCCAGCTGCATCAACCGCTTGAGGCAAATCAATAATCACCGGTCCATTCGCCGCCATCAGGATGTTGTACTCGGACAAATCGCCATGAATAATGCCGGCACAAAGCATCCGCACCACCTGATTCACCAGATATGCATGGCACTCCAGTGCCCGCTCATGGGTCAGCTCCACATCATTAAGGCGTGGCGCGACGTCACCGTGCTCATCGGTGACGAGCTCCATCAGGAGTACACCGTCTGTACAAATGTAGGGCTGTGGCACCCGCACACCGGCATTGGCCAGACGAAACAAAGCGTCGACCTCGGCGTTCTGCCAGAGCTCTTCTTGCATCTGGCGTCCGTAGCGCGTGCCTTTTTCCATTGCGCGGGCCTGGCGACTGTTTTTGACTTTTCGGCCCTCGGTATAAGACACCGCGTTCTTAAAGCTGCGTTGCTTGGCGTCTTTGTAGACTTTGGCACAACGGATTGATTCCCCGCTGCGCACCACATACACGGTTGCCTCTTTACCGCTCATCAGTTGACTCAGCACCTCGTCAACGAGACCTTCTTCGACAAGGGGTTTTAGCCGTTGCGGGACTTTCATGCGATCTCCAAGGCTACACGTCCTGACACTTTAGCGCTTTGTGCCAAGACGTGCTTAAAACAGACGCGCCAATCCGCCTGAAAGGCGCGCCATGCACTATCGATGGGCACGCAGCGCATCCTCAACCGCGAGAGCGACTGCCGAGAGCCGGGCATCGTCACCATGAATCGAGGACAGCATCAGTCCAACTGGCAACTCACCCTCTCGATGACAAGGCAGGCTATAGGAACAACCATCCATTAAATTAATCGTAAAGGTATTGCGCAGCATCTGACCATTCGCCTTGAAAAAAGCCTCATCAGAGGCGATCAATTTTTCAATTTCAGGCGCGACCGTTGGCACCGTGGGACACATCAGGGCATCGTAACCCTCAAGCGCACGCTCAACGCTCGCGATCCAAGCCCGTCGTTTATCTAGCAAAGAAATGTACTGCTGCGCCGTGATGGTGGCGCCCATCATTATCCTAGTCGCCACACGCGGGTCAAATTGAGCCTGCGCCCGCCCTAGCCTTTCGTGATGAACGGCATACGCCTCGATCGGCGACAAGCCGCCAGGCGCATTGACTTTAGGGATATCGGCAAACTCCGTCAGAGGAATTTCCAAAATTTGTGCGCCTGCTTGAGACAGAATCGACAAGCTGCGATCAAACGCTTGGGCCACGGTGAGGTCGAGGCCGTCCAGCACGAACGTCTGTGGCACCGCCAGACGCATCCCAGCGATCGATCGGCGACGCACCGGCAGCATGGCGCCTGACAACACGGCATCGACCGTAATGCAGTCTTGTACGCTGCGCGTCATGGCACAGACCGTATCGAGCGCGCGCGACAACTCAAGCGCCCCCTCAAGTGGCACCCTATTTTGAGTACTTTTAAATCCCACAATGCCGCACAAGGCCGCCGGAATCCGTATCGACCCTCCAGTGTCAGAACCAAGACCTGCGACCGACAGTCCAAGCGCGACTGACACGCCTGCTCCTGACGAGGAGCCGCCTGGCACGCGGGCTACGCTCGCATCGGTCGGGTTGACTGGCGTACCGTAATGAGGATTGATCCCAATGCCCGAAAAAGCAAACTCGGTCATGTTGGTTTTGCCAATGATGGCTGAGCCTGCTGCACGTAGACGCGCCACAACCGGTGCATCTTGAGACTGAACGGGCTCACCCTCGCAAACAACCGAGCCTGCCATGGTGGTCTCACCCGCCACACCATACAAATCTTTGATGGAAACAGGCAGACCCGCCAGTACAGGCTGAACAACACCAGCCTGATGAGCGGCATCAGCTGCCCGTGCAGCTGCGAGTGCCGCCTCTGGATAAAGCTTAGTAAAAACACTCTTAGCATAGGGTTTTTGGGCGCCCTCAAGGGCGTCCGCCACAAGCGTCTCGCGGGTGATTTCACCTCTCGCCAGACGCTGGTTTAGTTGCTCGATTGTTTCGGTAATGTGAATCATGGGTCTGTCGCTTATTTATTTAGGTCAGTGAGCACGATTGCGGCGATTGCAGCGATTGCGCATAGGCAACCCGCAATGTAAGGAACCCAGCGCCATGGGTCAAGGGTTTGCGGGCATTTTGAAGCTATTCCCTCAATCCGGGGAGCCGTTTAGGCGATCGCTCAAGCACTGGGGATAAAATAGTGAATGCATCGATGGGTATGCAACCTTTATCTAGGACACACACATGCAATCATCACGTCGCCAATTCATGATTTATACAACCGCCGGCTTGGCCTCCCTTTCCCTGACCAGTCAGGCGCAAGCGCAGGCCCTTTTAGGTGAGTCCGAACCTACAGCTGTAGCGTTAGGATACAAAGCAGACGCAAAAGCCGTCGACAAGGCCAAATGGTCCAAGTACCAAGACGGTCAGCTATGTTCGAACTGCCAACTGTACGCAAGTAAATCCGCCGATGCTGGCACCTGTAGCATCTTCCCTGGCAAGCTTGTTGCCGGCCCAGGTTGGTGTAATGCTTGGATTAAAAAGGCCTAATTTAGGCTTTTAACGTCATCTTGATAGCAAAATCGCTGCAACATTAATTGTTGCAGCGATTTTTTTACAGTTTATCCAGATCAAAAACTGAATAAATTACTGAGAAATGACACGGGCTTCCGTACCGGAACCTTCGATATAGACTTTTTGACCGACACGCAGATTGCTTGTTGGCTGCGTGACAGAGACCAACACGCCACCACTTGTGCGCACGAAGATTTGCTGTCCTTTTATGGGTTTGTCATAGTGCTTTTGGATCTCATTGCCGGCCACAGCACCACCAATCGCGCCCAACACCATCGCAACAGTCTTACCCGTACCCGCACCAATCAGTGCGCCAATACCCAAGCCACCCAAACCACCCACGACAGCGCCAACGCCTGTTTCATGGCTACTCTTAATTTGTGCAGAATTGATTTGTTCAATCACGCCAGCACGAACTTCCATCGGCGCACTTGGCCCAGTGGGCGCACATGCAACGAGCGCGAATGTAGCTAAAAGGGTTAGGGCAATTTTTGAAATTTGTCTTAACATGATTATTCTCAGTAAGTTTGTTAAGCTTTGTTAAAAGCTGCAATAGAAGTGTAACGCTAAGACGATAACTGGAGAATGACATGAACCGTAAACTTTTATCCCTAGGCGCCTGCGCGCTCCTCTTTGGTGCCACCTCAGCATTGGCTCAAGTACCCAGGGCTTCGACCACGACCCAAGAGTTCGTGTCGATGTGCAGCAAAACGACTGACACTGCTTCGCAAAATTTTTGTAATGGTTTTGGTCAAGGTGTCTATGAAACGTATCTGATCACACGTCATCCTAAAAGAGCACCGAACTTTATTTGTGCGGAAAACTCGAAAGGAACACGTCAAGACTACATTAACGGTTTTGTAAAATGGTCTGCCTCAAATCCTAAGTTTAATCAGCTGTCAGCTGCCGATACGATCCTACGGTATTTGGCTGAAACCTTGCCCTGCAAGAAAAGCTAAACCCCACCTGGCGCATATTCTGCGCCTCAATCAAGACCTAGTCGTACATAGTTAGGCTTAAGCATCTCAGGAGTGTAATCATGAAAAAAACGCTATTTATCCTCCCTCTCGTCGCAGCGATCACATTAACTGGCTGTTCAGGCATGGATACAACCCAGCAGCGGACCCTGTCTGGCAGCGCCATCGGTGCGGCGGCTGGCGCAGGCATTACAGCAATTGCTGGTGGTAATCCTATCTGGGGCGCTATTGGTGGTGCTGCTGTCGGTGCACTCGGTGGTTTTATCTACGACAAGCATGAGCAGGGCCAGTAACCTAACATTCAGGTCAAACTGACATTCAGTCTTACTGCTGAGGGAAAATGTATTAAGTCCGTGGCTTTTGATTTTTCCAGCGGCGATGGACCCACCACCACTGCTCTGGATGCTGGATGATCGAAAGCTCTAGCGCGCGGTTATAGGCACGCGTGTTCTTGCTGATTTCCTGGCCGACATCCTCATCGAGGATAGGCTCAAGCGCTGGGAAAAACTTGAGAACGTGCGTGCCGTCTGGCTCCCGCCACGAGGCCGCCGGAATCACAGGCGCCCCTGTCGCCATTGCAATCACGGCCATGCTTTTATAAGTACCTGCCGCCTGCCCAAAAAACTCAACTTCTATCCCCTCAGGACGACGAGCGTACTGATCAAAAGGAAAAACAATCGCATCACCGGCCTCTAGGGTGGAGACGATTTCCTCTAGGGAACCTCGCCGACCTACGACCCCAAAACCCGCTTGATTAAAGCGACGCGTCAAAAGATCACTGAGCCACTTGGGTTTGATGGGACGTCGTAAAAAGTGAATCCGGCCTTTGACTTGAGGGAAATGCTCGATCCCTGCCACAGTAGACACTTCAAAATTACCAAAATGTCCTGTCAAAATCAAAATCCCTTTGCCCGCTTCGAAAGCCTCGATCATGCCGGCAACGCCTTCGACACGTACGATCGATTTTTTGCGGGCTTCGGATAAAAAGCGGAACTGGAACAGCTCTTTTAATAATGACAATAAATGGCCGTAATGTGCTTGGGCGAGCAAATTGATTTGTGCAGCATCGACGTGCGCACCGTACACGCGATTGAGGTTTTCTAAAATGACTTTGCGGCGATAAGGTAACCACCGAAAAATAAACCGACCACCCCATGAGGGCTGAATGACCTTGGGCTGACGCAAGGCGACAGCCGTTGCAGTGGTTTCACTATGCGTCAGAGAAATTTTGATTTCTTGGACAAGGTGTCGTCCCAACACAATCTCAGCGGCAGGGGTGACGGCAATATGGGGAGCACCATAAGCATCGCGTACCACTGAAAAATCCATCGCAGTAATTGTGTTTAAGGCCGTCTCACTTGGAAACAGCTTGAGGCAGGCTTCTTTAGCGGCAAATCTTGCCGCGAGGCTGGCAACACGTCCCGGCCCCTCACCCGCATCCTCGATCTCACGTTTTGAAAAAAGCTTATCGAGCTCGCCAGGCATCGCCTCG
>Ga0105051_10004803_pt1 | contig 15457 bp, 11 predicted proteins | sample FRY02_FD_78383 | JGI IMG/M metagenome (GOLD analysis project Ga0105051, IMG submission 78383) | Freshwater microbial communities from Lake Fryxell liftoff mats and glacier meltwater in Antarctica - FRY-02 (megahit assembly) | ecosystem: Environmental > Aquatic > Freshwater > Ice > Glacier... | reverse complement strand
TGATCTATACACGTAGCTCAAATTAATACTACTTTTATTAAATCATGTTAGTATAGCTATTAAGGAAACACATGACAACAAACCTCACATGATTTAATAGATTACAATGAATTCTGAGAAAATCGTGAGGTTTTGCAGTGTTTCCTTAATCAAAATAGTTGTATAAGTGTATAATAGTGGAATAATATCAATCTTCAAGGTAAAATATATTTTAATGTTGGAATTATGATGTAAACGAGTATATTAGTGGTAATTATACTTTAATGATTTATGATGCAACGATTAGATACAAGTGATCGAGATTCTGCAGTAATAGTGTGTTTGATTGTGATTTTTATCATACAGATTATTGCTACAGCATTCAAGAACAAGTATAGACGCTGACTTAAGTCAGAGTTTTCTTATGTAAGTGAAGCTGCTCAAAGTGATAGATATCTGGACTACTATAGAAAGATGCAGTTAGTTGATATCTATCGTGTAGTAATGACGATTATACTGTTGGGGGTGATTATGTGGCGTACTGATAGTACTATTGTTCAGTCGTTGGCGATTGCGTTATGAGCAATTATTCTTGTCTTTCAGTCGTTGATTATGTCGTTTGTGATCTATCTGATGCTGCTGTCTCAGTATAAGGTGTGAGAAACAATTAAGGTGGGTGAGCTTGGAGAATGAGAGATTATTACTATTAAGCCTTTACATATAGGACTTGCTGGGAGGAATAGATCGTGAGAACATACGGGTGAGTTTTATTTGATTCCCAATAATAAGGTCCGAGAAAATCCAATTATTAAGGTAGACTATAACCTCAACTCCTATCAAAAGATCTCATGCACAACATACTATCGTTCAGATCGTTTTGAATGTTCATTTGATGATTATTTAGATAGACTGACTGGTTTTTTGGAGGCATTGTTGCCATCGAGAACCGCTAGAAATGTATGACACTACAAATCATATATCTGACATAAATATAAGATTAACTATGAAATGCACTCAGATGGTGCAATGGAGGTTTCGATATGGTTTATCATCAAACAACGCAATTCAGACGATATGAAGCGTCAGATTTATAGTTTTGTACAGGGGTTATAATATAGCTATAGCTATTTCTTTGTGTTAGTTGTTGTCTGTATTTTTGATTCAAAGCATATTGAGGCAATTATAGTCTGGTGATAAATTGTCCATAAAGTTGATAAAATCTTGTATGTATTCATCTTGATTTCTATCATCATCCAGAATACAAAATGTTGGTTTAATGATGGTTGGTTTAGAGTTTTGAGTTGTTTTGATTCGATTTCATTTTTGATCAAATTCGTTCTTATATTCATCAACTTGAATTGTGATACTAGGAAGTTCGTAGGTATTATGAATTCCAAGATAGAGATTAATTTTGTAATATCTTGGTAGTTGTTGTACTATATCATCAATAATACGTAGTTTTGAGTAGTATTCCGTGTCTTGCATCTCTTTTCAGATCATATCTGCTGTCATGTCTATGTCGGCTTGAGTGATATGGTCATCATTATGATCTGGTTGTTGGATGAGGTTTTCGATTTCATTATTCTTATCTTCGCTTTCATCCTCATCAATATCTTCATCAATATCTTCTTCGTCATCATACTCTCGCCCCCCCCATCAATCATGAGTTTTTCTCCAAGATACTCTCATATTGTTATTTCATTATTATTCTCATCTATAAAGTTGGATGGTATGCTGTGAATTTGTCATGTTTTGTGTTTGATGTATATAATGTATCATAGTCCAGGATCCTGCCGATGGGCACCGATATATGATATCAAATCGTTATAGCGCTCTTCAAAATCAAACTGAGTACAAATAGGTAGTGCAAAAGATTGTGTTTGATCGATATCTAATAATATAGGTTGATCTTTCTTATTGAGGTGATCAATGATTTTATCATAGATTTGTTGATTTTCTTTTTCTATTTGATCTGGTGAATTCTGTAGTTCTTCCGTGTCTTTTTGTGCGATAAAATTTGAACATATTTCAGGATGTTGTAGTAGATAAGGTTTGAAATATTTTTGCTGAATATTAATAATATATCAATCATAGTCATTTTTTTCTAATTCGTTTAGTGTATTGGTGATATCAATGATACTTAGTCATGTATCATCTCAGAACATTCTTTTATCATATCCACTATGTACGCCGATAGTATCACATTGCTCATCAAATGATATTTCATATTCGATAAGACATTTTTCATACTGCTCATAGATCCGCTGTGGATCTGAAAGTTGTGCTATTTCTGCTTGAGTTTGTTTGATGTGATCAATTTCTGATTTGAAGAGGATTTTTTGATAAAATCCAAACCAGTTGTCTTCATCTAATGTGTGAATCGTGTCTCCATAAATATCCAAAAACGTCCCGCAAATTGCATTATAAATCATAAATTCATTTCTAAGTTCATAGTCACATGGCATTTCAAGCATTAACTCTTGCTTCTCAGAATCTTTAGATGATACAATATCAAGAAAGTCAAAAAATGCATTTAAAGCATCGGTAGTATAAAATCCCCTCACGTTTGGATGATTGATAAATTTTTGATATCTATTGATATCTGACTTGAGTCTCTTGCTTAGTGGTAGAAGTGTGTTTTGGTCTACTTCATTGTGATTTTTTGGTTCAAGGTTCTCCATGGGATAGTTATGATGATATAGTAATTTTACTGATCAATGCCTTACACTAAGTTTTTTCTATTTAAATACAAACCTTTTTTTTGTGTAGTTTGTAGTTGACATTGTGTTTGTGATTGTTATACATATTTTAATTCCTACTATTTAGGAAGGTAAATAAAAATAATAAAATTATGGCAACTGCAAAAAAAACAACCTAAATTCTGATGCTTATGTCATTGATACGAGCTTATTACTTCATGATCCAAATGCGATTTCTATCCTTGGAGCACACGCGGACGTGATATTACCTCAAAATGTCATATTGGATCTAGGGAGGCTTGAGAAATCAAGAATCTTTGACGTGAGCTTCACCGCTGCTGAGGCACTTAATGAAATTGAGAAGTTGAGAGGTGATCATTCAAAATTTAATGGTGGCCTAATGATTAATAAGCAGTATAAGCTTATTGTAGTTGGTGCGAGTCTTAAATCTAGCATGAAAGCTGATTCTGCTCAGCAGATTATAGAGGTATGTAAAATTCATGCCGTATCCTCAAAGTATAATCCTATCTTAGTTTCAAAAGACAAGGCTTTACGTCTCTTGGCTGCTGCACAGGATATTAGTGCTGAGGATTATCGATATGATGCCGCAGAAAGTGTTTATCAAGGACTTGAATATACAGAAAATGATGTGTATGATGTTGAGAAACTTTCTGTAGATCAAAAAATTGCTAATCGCTTCTTTCTTGGACGAAGTAAGAAGTTGCAGGTTTTCTTTAATGGGAAGTTGCAGTTAATAGAAAAGAATGGTAAGCATAAGTTTAATTTTCATGGTATCACTGCTAAGAATGATGAACAAATTTCGGCCTTATGGGCACTTACTAATCCGAATATTAAATTCGTATCCTTGCAAGGAAAAGCTGGTTGTGGTAAAACACTCTTATCTCTTGTTGCGGGAATACAGGCCTTAAGTGACCCTAATTCTTCCCATGAAAAAATCATAGTAACCAGAGCTATGGAATCGGTAGATGGTAAGCCGCTAGGAGCATTACCTGGTAATGCAGAAGAAAAGATTTCTCCTTATATGGATGGAATTTGGGATAATCTCAACTTAATCAAAAGGTATATTGAAAAAATCAATTTTCAAGGTAAGGATTTGGAAAAGAAAAATTCTTTCGAATCTAAAATTGAAGCAACGCCTTTTGATCTAATGAGGGGCAGATCTCTTTCTAATGTATGGCTAATTATTGATGAGGGGCAGAATATCTCTGCTCATGCAATGAAAACCTTACTTACTAGGGTGGATGACTCATCAAAAGTTATTATTATGGGGGATAATGACCAGATCGATCATCCGTATTTAGACAGTAGATCTAATGGAATGGTTCGAGCAATCAATCATTTCAAAGGTCATCCACAAGCAGCTCATATTACACTGCTATCTAATGAGCGAGGTGATATATCAAATTTTGCTTCCAAAATGTAATTAAAATTAAAAAAAATATTTCACTTTCAACTGCTAGTTTTTGCTGGCAGTTTTTTTATTTGGAAAATACTTGTTCTTGAGTATACATATATCATGAAAGCACTCCTTAAATGTTACTACGGATATCAAAATCGAGGCGATGAGCTGCTGTTTTGGGGTGTAGTACAATATGTATTTGATCATAATCATGACCTGACTCACCTGGATGTCGAGGTAGGTGATGTGAGCTGGATGACACGTCGATGTGAGATGAACCCATGATTGTGGGAGTCATACAAGAGTAGAGTCAGGTTTGTTTCATCTCGTACATTTGCAATGTGGATCGCGAATTATGATATGATCTATGTGTGATGAGGCGAGGTGTTGGCGCAGAAAGGTAGGAGTCTACGACATGCAGGAGTCAATTATCTCGCATTGTTTTGGCGTTGGATATGGACTGGTAGAGTAGTGTGGTCATGAGGTATTGAGACTCCTGTGATGCGGTGGTCTAAGTTATTATATCGTATGATGCTGCCATATGCTCAGCAGATTGTATGTCGTGAACAGGGGAGTTATGACATTGCAAGGAGATATACGGATAAGGTCGTGCTGTATCATGATTTTGCGATAGATATCCTCACCCTGACTCCCTCTCCTTCAGAGAGGGAACAAATATGACGTATGGACGTCGCTCATGGCGCGACCGCCGAGAAGCCTAAAGTAATTCTTCTTCATGGACTCAAAAGAGCAAGTAAAAACAAACTTGGTGGATGGATGAGCTGGGTATGAGATCAACTTAAAAATCAATGATTTGAGGTGATTATTCCGTTTGTTGATAAAACATGGGAAATCGGTCGAGATGGATGGAAATCTATACTTGATATGTATAGTGATGTGATTGATGAAGATACAATATTGGTGGGACATAGTGCTTGAGCAGCAGCTGTGGTAAGATGGTTATGAGAAAATCATAGAACAATTAAAAAGCTTATTCTTGTAGCTCCATGATATATTGCTCGTCCATATGAGGCAGACAGAATTTCTACTCAGACTGGAGAGCTTATCAAGCGAGAAGATGAAAGCGGAATTAGAGATCTTTATGAATTTAATATTGAATCATCTATTATTGATAGAATACAATATTGAGTTACCATTATTACTTCAAATGATAATGAAAGATTTTTGAAATCTGCTGACAAATATATCAACTATCTTGGCGCAAAACACATTATCTTGGATAATAGGTGACATTTTAATAGTTCGTATGGCCCTCAAAATGAGACTTTTCCTGAGTTGGTGGATGAGATTATTGACATAGGTTATGTACAAAGGACGACGCAGTGCATCGTCCCTACGCAAGATTATATCATTGTGAATTTTATTCCTCGCCATACAACTCCAGAGATCATTGCTCAATTTCATGAGTGGATGCAGGATTATCCTGATCACCAAATCATCAATTTTCCAGCGGAGAGAGGAGATGTGTTGCCGGAGGAGATTGTCACGCAATACGCAGATCGTATCCAAACTCGAGCGCGATGGGAACATGACGTGAGTCAGTCGTTAGCGATATTTCAGCAAGCAGATGCGTGCTTTGGTCAGAGGTTGCATTTTATCATACCTTGTGTATATTACCGTATTCCGATTTTTCGCACTAGCTATAGTGAGAAGGTTGATAAGATCCTGACATACTTTGATAGTGGTCAGTTTTAGTTCGATTGTTATTATGAATTATTCATCGTTGTATCGTAGTAAAATTATTGTATGGGCTGTATTGATGATTGTGATCTTGGTTGGAGCTCGTGCGTTTGCAGCGTGGGATGCCGGTATCGTGATTGATAGATCAGTGTCTGTGGTAGTCAATACATGAGTGGTTGCTCCTACAGCATTACCTGTTGTCGTTAAGCGTACACGTATCGTGCGAGATGCTTCTTCTGTAGTGCGTGCTGATGTGGATGTAAGGTCTGCAATGGTGGTCAATACAACGACTGACGATGCAGTAGCTCCTATGGCTGAAATGGAGGTTGTGACTGATACATGAGTAGTTATTACCTGATCTGACTCCGACTTGATGTATCTCAATGATTGGCAATATGTCGACATGGAACAAGTCAGAGATACACGATTACAATGGACTAACTATCTGAGAGTGGAGCAGCTGGGTCGTACACCATATACGAGAGACTGGCGTGTAGCTACCACTGCACAGGCATGGTCAGACTATAGTGTCAGCATTGGCTCGATCAGTCATAAGCGCAAATCATCTGATGGGTATTATAACTATAACTGACTAGTTCAGTGGTTTAAGAATAAGGGTCAAGAGCTGACTGGATCTCCTATTGTGTTCCGCAATGTGGGTGGGGTTACGTTTTCTGAGTCGATCTGACGAGGGATGTGGAACTGTTCACAGGCTGACTGTACGGATGAGATGATCGAAGCCACTCGCAGCACATGGAACTTCTTCTATGGAGAGCGTAGCTACAACGGTGTCCACTATAGAGCACTGACTCATCCTACTTTTGCTATTCAGTGAGTAGGACTAGCAACATCAGGTAAGAAATATTTCTTGACGATTCATTATGGGACGAGTATCTTGGGTGAGTAAGAAGGACAAGGATAAGTAAGGGTAGAAATGGGATGTAAAAATCCTGTTTTTTTGTAAAAAAGAAAATCTCCCTCAGGAGATTCTCTGAAGGAGTTATGTGATTTCATAGATATGACCAACTATGCTATCATTTTTGACACAGTAAGTTCCGATATATTCTCCAGGATTATCTGGTAATTCGTCTCCTGTATTATAGTCGGCAAATTTCCTTATTTCCATCGAATTATTGGCTTCTACCTCTGCCCATGGAGTAGGAATGTCTTGTTGAGTCTGTATCGACAAGATTTTAGCTCCCTTTGGGATTTTTAATGTGAATTGCTCAGCGCGAACATTCCACTGATACTTAAATATTATTTTCATAGATATGACCTCTTGCCGCCGAGGAGGCGATTGTGTTTGGTTTTTATTACTTGACTTTCGAGTAATATGTATTATTTACTGAAAAGAGAGAGAGAGATTCAAGTGATTATTTTGGATCTTCTATGTACTGGTTTGCCACGTCGCTTCGTGCCTCGCTCCTCGCAATGACGAAGGTAAAAATGGTTTGCTTTTATCCATCAAATCAGTAGAATACTACGTATCAATTCCCGATTGCGCTGACCAGCATGAGGGTCGAGGAGGCAAGCTTCATCTCCTATGAATGGCAACCAAGTCAGACTAATTCATTATCATTATTTATTCAGTCAATTAACTCTATATTATGGCTCCTACTAAAAAAGTTACGAAAAAGTTTATGGTTACCCCAGTTGCTGGAGCTGCAAGTCCAAAGCCACCTTTGGGACCGATGCTTGGACAGAATGGTGTAAATATCTCAGCGTTTGTACAAGATTTCAATGGTAAGACTTCAGAAATGGCTCAGAAATATGGACCAGTAAAGGTTCCTACAATGATCTATATCTTTATTGATAAGTCATTTGAAATTGAAGTGTTTCCTCCTGTGACATCATCATTGATCAACTGGAAGGCGAAGAATGCTAAAGGTAGTGGAACTCCAAATACTGACAAGAAAGGTAGTATCACGATGGCTGATGTCAAAGAGATCGCAGCAATCAAGGCTCCTGTAATGAATACTGAAGATATGGATGCAATCTGCAAGTCTATCATAGGTACAGCAAAGAACATGTGAATCGAAGTTAAATAATTATCTCAATCTGACCTAAGTGGATGTTCTGCTCTGGCAGATTATTAACCTTTAGTTTGTAAGATATGATTAGTAATGAATAATACAAGTCTTATGGCAAGAATTGGTCTTACGGATACTAGAGCAGCTAAAGATATGGTTGCAGCTCAAAAGAAATTAGAAATAAAGCAAACATTAGAGTTGTCTAATTGAGTTGAGAACAATTTAGATAAAAGTGTTGTTGTGCCTACAAGGCAAATAATTAAAAATACTAAGTATGATACAAATCATATGTTTATTTAAATATAAAACACCAAACTAAGTCAGAATAACTAATCTGAAATATACCTGTGGAAGACGTAAGTCGCTAGGACCACTTTTATTATCTTATACACTATTATTATGAAACATGGTAAAAAGTACATTGCTGCAAAAGCAATGGTAGAGAGCAAGATCTATGATGTAGCTGAAGCTGTAGCATTGGTCAAGAAGGTAAAATATGCTAAATTTGATGGGTCATTGGATGTGAACATCAAGACTGCTGCTGATCCTAAGTATAATGATCAGGCGATCAGAGGTACCGTTGTACTTCCTCATGGTACTGGTAAGACAGTGATTGTTGCTGCGTTTGTGGGTGATGATAGAGTAGACGAAGCAAAATCTGCTGGTGCTACTATCGTAGGAAACACTGAGCTCATCAGAAGTATCGAAGCTGGTAACATCGATTTTGATGTATTGGTAACTACTCCTGATATGATCAAGGATCTTGCAAAAGTTGCTAAAATCTTGGGACCAAAGGGTATCATGCCTACACCTAAGACTGGTACGATCACTACTGATCTCCAGGGAACTATCCAAGAAATCCAAAAGGGTCGTATCGAGTTCAAACTCGATAAGACTGGTAATATTCACGCTGGTGTGGGTAGATTATCATTTGATGATGCTCAATTGATAGAAAATGTAAATGCTCTGTTGACTGCTATTGAGGCTCTTAAGCCTGCTGCAATCAAGAACAAATTATTCAAAAAAGTAACTCTTGCTCCTACGATGGGACCTTGAGTACAGATTGGATAATTATTTGATCTGACTTATGTCATGTTATCATAAATCCCACACTGTCTATCAGATGGTGTGGTTTTTTTTGTTTTTAAGATATTATTTATACATTGTCAATATACACTTGAGTTACATTACTATTATTTTGGACATACGCACTATGTGCTCATATACTGGATGATAGTACTTTGTAATTTTTTTATACACACACATGAACTATTGATCACTATTTCACAAGTCTATCAAATTACTGATGATTGGCTCAATGACTGTCCAAATCTTGTGATCTTCACTGATTTCCATGCCAATTGCTTCTGCAGATGGTCCTGAGATTCTCAATATCTCGAGAACTGATTCTCTTGTTTCTAATACAAATATCGGATCATCTACTACTACAACATGATTATCGTTTTAATCTTAATACGAGTACTAATTTTGTCGGTAGTGGTATTTCTATTATTAGTTATGAAAGTAGTAACTGTAGTAGTGTATCTGTGATGACTGGAGTCATTTCATCAGTATGATTGTATCAAGATGGGCTATTGCTAGGAAATGAATCACTACCTACTGAACAATATATTCCCAGTAGCTCGATGACTGGTTGTGTCTATCATATTCCATTGAGTTATAGTCTCAATACTGGTAGTAATAATTTTGATGTGATGTTAACTACCAATACATGAGTATTTGCCAATGACGGTCAAGTATTTCGTTTTGGTATAGATGGCAATAGTTTCCCTGATCTTACTTCAAGTTCTGGTGATATGATTATGTCAGGTAATTTTGCAGGCACTGCAAATAGTGTATCATTTATCGCTCGTAATGCTGCTGTGGAGCAAGTTAGTAAGACATACGTTGCCAATCCTCAGATTATGATCCGTAATACGGAGTTTACTGCGATTAGGTTTATAATTCAGGCGAATAATGTCAAAGATCTGACTGTAAGTGGATTTGATCTCGCTATCGTATGATATGATAATTTGTCGGGTGGTATTGTGTCTGCTTATGTGATATATTCTGGTAATACTATTGATACTCAATCATTTAATAGTACTACGTGAGTATCATTTAGTGGTTTTAATGTTACGATTCCTGCTGGTACAGCACAAGAGTTTTGGGTACTTGCTCAGAGTACTGATGATCTACCTGCAGATGCTACTACTAGTCCTTATGATTTGCAATTTGCGGTGTCAAACTTTGATATCTATGATATTGATGGCAATAAGACCATCATCCCACTCGCATACCAAACAGTGATGGGTAATCAAATCGATGTTAGGTCAGAAGTAGAAGTATTCGCCAATAGAACTTCTGTTTCTGCAACTGCTATTATCCCTTCAGTGACGAGTGGTGTGACGATTGGTACATTTGAAATCAAATCTGACTATGCTGATGTTGCTGTACAGGAAATTACGCTGGTCAATCTTGCGAGTGGGTTTGTGAGTACGGTTGTAAATAGTGGTACGATATCGTGATATGTAAATACTAGTGCTGATGGGATTGTTGTAGAGCTACATCAGTGATCTGATAAGGTTGGTGAGGCACAATTACTTAATGGTATTGCATATATGACTTTTCCTAGTCCAGTACTGATTGCTGCTAATGGAACTGCCGTATTTACTGTGAAAGTGAGGAGTGATACAACTATCACATCCGCTGGTGATACCAATAAAACTATCAGATTATGAGTATTGAGCCCTGGAGAACTAGGTCAAGGTACTACTCAGACCTTGATTTGAGTAGTGGGCAGTCCTAATGCTGCGTTAGGAGAATTTACTAATCTAATATTTAATACTCAGACTGTGAGAGCTACGACGATCACGTTTGCTGATCAGGCTGGTCCTGAGGGTAGTAATTCATTACTTTCTATTGCTGGGCAAAATGAAGCAACAATCTTTAGAACTAGGATAACTGCAGATGTTTCTGGGTCTGCAAATATTGTGAAACTTGTATTTAACCATGCTGCTGTTGGAGTTACTGGTTCAGACTTTAAACTAAAGGTAGATAGTGCTATATTATGATCTCAAGATGCTGTGTGTGGCTTGGAATCTAGTAAGATAATATGTTTATTTACTGGTTCATATATCAATGGTTTAGTTGTTCATACTTGAGGTAGATCGATCGAGTTGGTGGCTAATATGACTGCTTCTACTAATACAAGTGATTATATAGTGACTAGTCTGTCAGAGTGAAGTCCTATGGATTACTCGATGACTACTGTTTCTGGTGCTAATGGTGTTGCTTCGGTTATATGGAGTGATAATGCTGAACCTAATGTAACTCCTACTAGTGTAAACTGGTTTACTGATGCTGGAGTAGAAATGCTTCCATCAAACTCATGGACTTTTGTGAGAGATGGAGGATGACGTCCCACTTGTGGAAATGGTGCTACCAACTATCCAACATGTAATGATAATGTGACTACTACTGCCATGATTACAAGGACTGATGGTTATTCTAGTGCGCGTAATGTACCCACTAATGCTACTGGTATTTTAGGTTTATGATTTGATACTACAGTGAGTACTGATGCTCAGCTCACTACCATGAATGTATTTGCAAGTGATACACTAGGAGCATGTACCAATGATACTGTGATTAATCAATATATAGCTAACGTCTGATTATATCTAAGTGGACTGCTGGTTGATGAAGATAGTACGTCAGAAGGTTGTATGTATAACTTCACTGTGAATAAAACATTGTCAGCAGGATCAAACGCGTGGGAAGTCAGACTTGATACTACAGCCAATGCGACTACTTGAGGTAGCTCTATACGCTTTACGGTAGATGCAAGTAGTTTGGGATGGTTGAGTACTACTGGATGAACATTAATTCCTAGTGATAATATTCAAGGATCTGCTGTAGGGGTATGACTCATTCCAAGGAGTCCTGGAATTGAGAATGCTTCACTCTCATATGTTGCCAATCCACAACTTGCGATCAAATGATCAGATATCACTGCAATGAGATTTGTATTGAGTGCAAGCAATGTTGCTGATCTTACAGTACAAGGATTTACTCTTAATTTGACATGATTTACTAATACCGGATGAGGTATTCAAGATGCAACACTATATGTTGCTGGTAATACTGGTATGGTTGCTATTGAGACATTTTCATTAGGTCAGGCAATAATATTTGATAGTTTAAGTATTGATATTGCTGCTGCGACCAGTAAGGAGTTTTGGATTGTGAGTCACAGTACTACTGGGGTAAGTTCAGTAGCTACTTCGTCTCCATATGATTTACAGTTTATCGCTCATGATTTTGATATTGAAGATGGGTATGGTAGTTCAATTGCTACTGCAATTACGATTACTGGTAATCAGATTGATGTGAGAGATGGACTACAAGTAGTATGAAACAGAACATCCGCAATGGCTACAAGTATTATCCCATCTAATGTTTCTGGATCGGTTACTGTTGGTTCATTTGAGCTAGCATCTAATGATGGTAATGTTGTACTCCAAGAAATTACATTACTTAATCTGGATGATACTTTTGTAAGTAGTACAGTAGATGCGACTACATCCAGTGGTCATATCAATACTACATCTGATGGTGCTGTCGTACAACTTTATCAATGAGCTACAAAGATAAGTGAGGCACAATTACTTAATGGTATCGCATATATGACACTACCTAGTCCTGTGACTGTTACTGGAGGACAGAGTGTTGTGTTTACTGTTAAGTTGCATAATAATACTACAATTACCTCTGCTGGAGATACCAATAAATCTATTAGATTATGAGTATTGAGTCCTGGTGAACTTGGTGTATGAACTACATAAACCTTACTTAGTAGTATTAGTCAACCAGAATTATTGGTCGAGTGATTGTTTACTAATCTAGTATTTAATACACAGATTATTAGAGCTACTAATATAGTATTTAGTGATCAAGCAAACCCTACAGCAGGTCAGAATGATAGTATCTTTGATATTGAAAGTACTAATGATGCTACAATCTTTAAGACTATTGTTAGTGTAGATGCAAGTAAATCTGCAAATATTAAGCAACTAGTATTTAATCATGTGACAGGATGAGTTCTAACAATTGATAATTATCGTCTCAAGGTAGATGCTACTGTATTGTCAACTGGTGATGCTAACTGTGTATCGATTGATTCGACACATCTGAAATGTAGCTTTGCTGGTGCATATGCTAATGGCCTGACTATCGCCGCTGGTGGACAGAGGACGAACGAGTTGGTAGCTGATGTAGGTCAATCACTACAGAATGGTGATTATATCATCACTAGCCTTGCTGAGTGAGCTCCTCAAAACTATGCTCAACTTACTGCCGCTGGTGCTGACTATGCATGAGCAAGTGTGGTGTGGAGTGATAATGCTGCGCCAAATGTGACACCTACTACAGTTAACTGGTTTACTGATGCGGGCATACAGAATCTTCCGTCTAATACGTGGTTGTTTGTCAAAGGCACAAACTCTGAACCTACCTGTGGTAATGGAGCTACAAATTATCCTTCATGTGATAATAATATCTTAGTTAGTTTATTAATTACTAGATCACAAAACTCTCCTGGCGATCAAACTATCAACAGTGATAGCTCTGGAACGGTAGTAATGACTTTAGACTTATATGCAAGTAGTGGAGATGTTATAATAACTTGAATTAATTTAAGATTAAGTGGGCTTATTGATAGGTGAAATATTGCATTAGGAATTAGTTCTTGATTTCAAATATTGGCAATGAGTGGTGTAGATTCTGATTTTATTACTACTATATCACTGGTAGAGCTAATTACTATTGTAGTAAATACCACTAGATCGATTAATGTTGTTGTAAATACAAATAATTCTATCAACGAAAGGTTTGTAGTATCGGTAGATAGTGTACACAGTATTAAATCTAATTGATTAGTAATTTGATCATATCCTATTGTCTCGGCTGAGATATCAACCAACCAATCAGTACAGTCTCTTCCTACTTGACCGCAGACTTGTGATTATTATATGTCAGAATGATGAGGTTTTGGTCCATCTGAATCAATGCTCCTCAGACGTTATCTCAAAGAAGTCAGATTTAGTGATGGATCTACTCGTAGTATTTGAACATGATTTGGCATATGAAGCTCATACTCTCCTTATGGTATAGCATTGATACCTTGGTGACAGACTGTAGGATTAGAGTTTACGTGATGAATAGATTTATATCCTAATATTCCTGATGCTCCATTACATACATATATAAGAAGCAATATTGTGTTCAGTGGTGTAGTGTGAGTTACCAAAGAGCCAGATTATTGTTTCGATACACAAACAAGAAATCCTATATGAAATCCTGGAGAAGAGTGCCCTGCATTTAACTGTTTTAGTACTCCTTGTGAAAATCCATATGTAATGATGTCTTGATCTGTATCAGAACAATTTTATGAATTTAGTAAATCAAATTGTGTTGATGATTCTAACTTACTGATTTGAGGTAAAGCCTGGTTTGAGAGTCAATATGATGGATTATACAATACTGGTGAAAATACGGTAGATGGAGGTAGCGTGTTCTTATATGAGTGTGCAGAATGATCTAATCCAAATTACTATTCACCAGGTTACTATCCATCACATCGGACTCAGCTTGATATATTGCTTAATGAACTTAGTATATGATGACACCGAGTAACTGATAATTTACTTGCTCAAACTACTACTGACTATTATGGATGATATCAGTTTAGCTGACTACAGTCAGGTACATATTATAATGTAAGGTTTGGTAGTATTCCATGATTTGAATCTGCTAACAATCAATTATCTCCTGATAATCGTGTATGTGTGCAAGCATGATCAAGTGATCTAAACTTTACTCTTTTTAGTAAGGCAATAGTAAGTGGAAATACTTGGTTTGATACAAATAAGGATGCTATACAACAAACTGGAGAAACTACTGTAGATGGGATGAATATGTATCTTTTGAAATGTATTAATAATATGCCTGTAGAAACGATCGCTTCTACTCAAACTGACTATTATGGTGGATATTCATTTACTATGCCAACAAGTGGTTTATATGTTGTAACTGCTGGCTCAATTCCTAATTTCTCGCTCCCAGATTCTATCCAATATGAAAGCTGCAGAACAGTCCTTACTGATTCAGAATCATGGAATCAGAACTTCTGACTCGTGCCAGCACAAAACCAAATCAATGGTCAGACATGGTTTGATACTACAGAAAATGGACTTTATGACTCATGATCTGAAAATACTGTTGATGGTATGAATGTACTCTTATATGCATGTAATCCATATGTTTGATGATCGCGTCTCGTTGCTCAGACGCAGACTGACTACTATGGTGGATATCAGTTTAGCTGATTTGGTGCCGGATGGTATGAGGTTAAATTTGGTGGTATACCATGATTTAATCTATCATCACCATGATCTGCTTGTGGGTTTATCTCTCATAATGGTGAGAGACAAATAAACACTCATTTAAGGAAACACTGCAAAACCTGTCCTCAAAATTACCTTAAAATAATGAATTCTTACTAGCATAAAAGCTAAGAAACAGTACTATAGTACTAGTATTTCTTAGCTTTTTTGTTATGTCTTTTA